>JABAHQ010003396.1_pt1 | contig 30660 bp, 26 predicted proteins | sample 7062091 | NCBI WGS metagenome assembly JABAHQ01 (sample SAMN14534359, study PRJNA622989) | marine sediment metagenome | biome: marine biome [ENVO:00000428]; feature: marine pelagic biome [ENVO:01000023]; material: deep marine sediment [ENVO:00002113] | place: India: Gulf of Kutch | collected... | reverse complement strand
CAGGTCCTCCGCACGGACGCGGGAATCGGCGAGCCGCGCGCGCAGGTCCTGCCAGGTCAGATCCCGTGGGTCTCGTGAGGAAGTGCGTTTCATGGCGCTACCTTCGATGGCAACGATGGAGGGGGCCATACCCGCGATTCACCGCGGGGGAAGCACTAGGGAGGCGTGTGGCTTCTCAGTCACGTATAGAAGGCGCCCGCATCGTGTCAAGCCGCTCGCGCTGCCGGAAACGTCGGCGAGGTATCGGAAGCTTACTGTCCTCGATACCCGTCCCCCTTTCCCGCGGGCGCCCGCGCAGGTCGAGAGAGCGGGCGGGTTGCCGTCCGGGCTGCGGGCGGAGTTGCCGCGGGCGCGAATCGGGGATGCGGCGGCGTGAACGTCCAGCCAGGATGGCACGGGCCGTAGCGGGGAGGTTGAATTCGGGGCGCCCCGGCTAGGCGAGACCTCGCGAACGGTGCTCCCCGCCCGACCTTTTGAGTGAGGGCTCGCGCTCAGCGCCGCGCCGCAAGGCGGTCCGGCTGGAACGCTGCCCGGATTGCCGGCCCCACTGAGGAAACGGCGGTCAGCCTCTCCGCTGTGTTGACCGGTAAAACAAAGTTTTGCTAATGTACCCATCAGAAGAACCAATGCCTACTCAGTCTGGCCGCTGGCAGTGGGGGGCCAATCCGGCCCGGCGAGAGAGTAAGCTGCATGTGTATCCTCTTGTAATCTAGGCTTTTTCCTGGCTCAGCCGGGTCGAAGGCGCCATCACGGCTGTCCGTGGCTGCGCCCGTGTTCGCCCCGGAATCACGAGCGGATTTCGCACAGTGGTCAAAAGCCACCTCAATCCTGAATATTTAAGGCCGATACCCCTTATTAAGGGCGGCGATCACACTTCGGGTTGCTGTAGGGTCAACATGGCCACAACGAACGCTCAACCGGGTGCGTCTCGCGCATACAATGCAGAGGCGCGATCTGTTTTTTTTGCCACCGCCCTGGTTCTCTCCCTGTTTCCCCCCGCCGTGCCGGCCGAGCGTGTTTCGGACATTGCCAACACCAAGCACAACCTCTCGGTGAGCGGACCTGGTTCGGTCAAGGCCACCTCTGAAAAGCAGATCTGCGTGTTCTGCCATACACCGCATGCGGCGGAGAACATCCCGAAGGGCCCGCTGTGGAACCGCAAGCTCTCGGGCAGCGTCTATACGCCGTACGATTCGTCATCGATGGACGGGACCGACACCGGCCAGCCGACCGAGGGTTCCTCGCGGCTGTGCCTGTCCTGCCACGACGGCGCCATGGCCATCGGTGCGGTCAACGTGCTCGCCGGCTCGACGACCGATCAAGACCCGGCCACCGAGGACATCACCATGACGGGGACCGACGCGGGCGGGGTCATGCCCGGGGGTTCAGGCGAGCTTTCCGGTGATACCCGTGACCTGGGCGTGGATCTGACGAATGACCACCCGATCTCTCTCACGTATGACGGCACATTGGCGGGCAATGACGGCGATCTCTACGATCCGGCCTTGACCGCGCACATCGCAAATCGCGGCCCCGGCAGCGCCCCCGCGATCCCTCTGGTCGCCAACGAAGTGGAATGCATCAGCTGCCACGATCCGCACATTCGCGACACTGCCGTCAGTCACAGCATCAAGTTCCTGCGCCTGAATCGTTTTCAATTCAACACCGGCCCGATAGACGGCAGCTTCAGCGAGGCCAACGATATCATCTGTCTGGGCTGTCACGACAAGGAGGGCTGGGTGGGCTCGGCCCATGCCAACCCCGCGACCGCCGACGAGGTGTACACGGCCACCGCCGCGGGCATCCGCGAGTTTCCCGATGCCCTCCCGGTGTGGCGTGCCGCCTGCCTCAACTGTCACGACACGCATACGGTGCAGGGCGCGCGGCGCCTGCTGCGCGAAGGCACGGACGGCGCCGGTACGCCCAAGCAGGGCGGGGGCTCGGCCATCGAGGAGACATGCTACCAATGCCACTCCAATGACGGCGGAACCCTGACCGCGCAAGGGACGAATACGGGGGTTCCCAACATCAAGAGCGACTTCCAGCTCTTGGTGCGCATGCCGATCACCACTGCGGACCAGGCCGCCGCCGCCGAGGTGCACGATGTCGGAACCGGTAGCACCGGGGGCGAGGAAGGCAAAGAGCTCACGGAGTCGCAGTTCCTGCTGGGCAAGGGCGACCTGAACAATCGCCACGCGGAATGCACCGACTGCCACAATCCCCATCGCGTGATCAAGAATCGCCTGGCGACGGCCGATCCGGCGGCGCCCGATGCGGCCGGGACGCACACGCACAGCAGCGGCGTCGCTCATACGAATATCGTCTCCGGCGTTTTGCGCGGCATGTGGGGAGTGGAGCCCACGTACACCTCCAGCCGCTTCAACGACGGCACGATAAGCTACACGGTGAAAAAGGGCCTGCAGCCCATCGGTGGCGGCACCGGCGTGAGCCAGCCTTACGTGACGCGCGAATATCAGATCTGCTTCAAGTGTCATTCCGATTTCAGCTATGACGAATCCAACAGGCCCGTGCTGGGCTCGTTCTCGGGCGGCACCATGTACGGCACGAACAATATGACCCGGTACACCAACCAGGCCCGGGAGTTTCAGGCGCCCGCCGGCCATGAAGGGGAAGGCCAGAGCCTGGGCTACGAGGGCGGGGCCTGCAGCAACTACGACACCAACAACCACCGCGGCTGGCACCCGATCATGAAGCCGACCGGCCGCACCGTGGCGGACCGCGGCAACATGGACCCGGACAACTTCCTGCCGCCGTGGAACGAAGGAATCGGGACCCAGACCATGTACTGCTCGGATTGCCACGGCACCGATACCGCCGCCGGGACCTCGGAGCCGTCGGGCGGCGAGGACGGCAATCCCTGGGGTCCCCACGGCTCGAGCAACGACTTCATACTGAAGGGGAATTGGACCGGGGGGACCGGGAGCGAGGACCCGAACGGGATCTGCTTCAAGTGCCACGACTACGACGACTACGCCAATCCCGACAGTGCATGGGCCGTGGCCGGCGTGAATGCGGGCAGGAGCGGGTTCAGGATGTGGGCCATGGGACCCGACCCCTCCTCCTGGCCCATGGGCGGCGAGGCCCCCAACAATCTGCACATCGGGCATGCCTGGCGCCTCAAGTACACTTACGGCAGTCCCTTCAAATGCAACTGGTGCCACGTGGCGGTGCCCCACGGCTTCAAGAACAAGGCCCTGCTGGTCAACATCTTCGATATCGGCCCCGAGGTCGGCGAGGCCGAGTGCACCAACTACTTCTCGGGCCCGTACGGCACCTACATCTGTCCGACCTGCCCGGAGCAGTCGGTCAACAGGGATCCCTACTACCTCGACGCCATGGCGCCGATCGGCTCCTTCGCGACCAGCGGCAATTGGGGACCGTTTAGTTGTCAGGGGACCGGATGGATGACCGACGTCTGCTCCAATCCGCCGTAGCGGCCGATGCCCGGCGCGCGGCTTCGGCTCGATGGCGTAGGCCAACTGTCGTTTTTTCCATGACAATGCCCCGCGCCGGTTGCGCGGTGCCAGGTACCTACCCTGTTGGAGATCACGGGTGCTGGTGTGCAGCCCGCGGGGCCGCAGGCGCCGGCTGGGCTCTTCGCGTTTGCCCGGCAGCCAGAGCCTATCGGCCGATATCGGTGTCCGCCGGCGGCGGTGATTGCCTCCGAAAAAGCCGACAAACACTACGGCAACTAGGCGCATTCCGATATCGGCGTCCCATTCATGCGCCTTTCTCCAGACGCTGGCCCACGGCCGGGGTCGATATCTGTTAAGCTCCTTCCGGAATTAAACTCGTTCTTTATTGTGTTGTGCGACTCCCTCCGGGGCCGGGGGCCGCCCGGGCCGTCGCGACCGGGCGCGTATATTGAAGGCTCACGTTTGCGGGGGACGCGCTGGGGCGGATTGATTTCGCCGCGGCGCGAACGCCAACGGAGTGAACGAACATGTCGGTGGGTGGCGGCGATCTTTCGGAGCTCCGGCTGAGCGCCTGGCCCTTTCCCGCCGCGCAGCTGGATCGGGAGCTCAACTTCATCGGCGTCAATCAGGCCTACGCCGAAGCGCACGGCCGTGAGCCGGCCTTCTATGTCGGCAAGAGCTACCTTGACCTCCACCCCACCAGCGAGCATGCCGAGGTATTTCGGCGTGTAGTGGAAACCGGGGAATCGGCGTCGATCCGGATGGTCCCCGGAGAGCCCGAAAACGGTCCGTCGCAAAGTCATGGGGATTGGATCGTGCAGGCGGTCGCAGACGGTGGGGGTGCGGTGACGGGTCTGATCCTGTCGGTCCTGACGGTGACCGAGTGCATCAAGGCCCTGGAAGCGCTTGGCGGCGAGGCCGCGTCCTACCGCCTCCTGCTAGAGTGCACCCGAGGGTTCGCGTGGCAGGCGGATCCGTCGACCCTCGGCTTCTCCTCTGTCGGGCCGGAGGCGGAAAGTGTTCTGGGCTACCCTTCGGGCGCATGGTACGAAGCGGGATTCTGGGCCGCCCATCTGCACCCGGAGGACCGCGACGGTGCAGTGCGAATCTGCAGCGAGGCCGCGGCGGGGCTCGCGGCACGCGACCTCGAGTACCGGATGATCGCCGCGGACGGTAGCGTCCTCTGGATCCGCGATACCGCCAAGATCGTATCCGACGAGGCCGGCCGGGCCCGGCTCCACGGGTTTATGTTCGACATTACCGACCGCAAGCGAATCGAGGCGGGGCTGGCGGAGCGCGCCGGGCTTCTCAACACCGTAGTACGCAACGCGCCGATCGTGCTGTGGGCGCTGGACGCCGACGGTGTCCTCACCTTTTCCGACGGCAAGGGCCTCACCGCGTTCGGGCTGGAGCCCGGGGAATTGGTGGGCCGTTCGGTTTTTGAGCTCTACGCGGACGTGCCCCAGCTGATAGAGGATCTGCGCCGCGCGCTTTCCGGGGAGAGCTTCGTCTCCGAAGCCGAGGTTGGCGATCTTGTCTACGTGACCTACCATTCGCCGCTGCTGAGCGACGACGGGACCCTCGCCGGCGTGATCGGCGTCTCGGTGGACGTGACCGCGCGCAAGCGTTCCCAGCGAGCGCTCGAAGAGTCGGAGCGCAAATACCGCGAGCTGGTCGATGAAGCGGCCAGCATTATTCTCCGCTGGGACACCGAGGGCAACGTTACGTTCTTCAATGAGTTCGCCCAGCAATTCTTCGGATACTCCGAGGAGGAGATCCTTGGAAAAAACGTGGTGGGCACGATCGTACCGGAGAAGGAATTCACGGGTCGGGATCTCGCCTCGCTGATGAAGGAGATCCAGCGGGCCCCGGCAACCTTTGAATACAACGAGAACGAAAACGTCAAGCGCAACGGAGAGCGCGTGTGGGTCGCATGGAAGAATAGGCCCGTCTGCGACGAGAGCGGAAGCGTCGTCGAAGTGCTGTCCGTCGGAATCGACATCACTGCCCGCAAGAGGGCCGAGGAGCAGATGCGAAAGCATTCGAGCGCCCTGGAGCAGACCGCCGATACCGTTGTCATCACCGACCGCGATGGCATCATCGAGTACGTCAACCGGGCGTTTGAGCAGACTACCGGATACTCAGAAGCCGAGGCGATAGGGAGGAAGGCGAACCTCACCAAGTCGGGTATGCACGAGCCTGGCTTCCATGAGCGGCTGTGGTCCACCATCCTGGACGGGAATGTCTTTTCCGATGTATTTATCAACCGCCGCAAGGACGGCAAGCTATACTACGAGGAAAAGACTATTACTCCCCTAAAGGGCGACCACGGGGTCATCACGCATTTCATTGCGACCGGCAAAGACATTACCGAGCGCGTGCAGATTCAAGAGCGCCTGCAATACCTGGCGCACCATGACGTGCTCACCGGCCTGCCGAACCGTGTGCTGTTTACGGAAAGACTCGAGCATGCGGTGGCGCTCAGGCGCGACAAGGACAAGCCGGTCGCAGTGCTGTTCCTTGATCTGGATCGCTTCAAGATCATCAATGACACCCTCGGTCACGTTGCAGGGGACCGTGCACTGCGAATGGTGGCGGAGCGCCTGCAGCAGTGTGTACGCAAGGGGGATACGGTGGCCCGGCTGGGCGGTGACGAATTTGCCATCCTGCTGGAAGATGCCGAGGCGGCGGACCGCGTGGCATGGATCGCCAGAAAGGTTCTCGACGTGATGTCGCGCCCCTTCTCGGTGGAACAGCATGAATACCTGCTTACCGCGAGCATCGGAATCAGCACCCTTCCGCGCGACGGCCAGGATTCCCAAACACTGCTCAAGCACGCCGACATCGCCATGTATCGCGCGAAGGAGGGAGGTGGCAACACCTACCAGTTCTACTCTCACGCCATGGGCGTCCAGGAGCTCGAGCGCCTTACCCTCGAGACCAGCCTTCGCCGCGCGTTGGATCGGGGGGAATTCGTCCTTCACTATCAGCCCCAGCTCGACATTGATACGGGCGAGATCGTCGGTGCCGAGGCGCTGCTGCGCTGGGAGCATCCGGAGCTGGGGCTCGTTGCCCCGGAGCAGTTTATCGCCACCCTGGAGGAAACCGGGTTGATCCTCCCCGTAAGCGAGTGGGTGCTGCGAACGGCCTGTGAACAGGCCAGGGTGTGGCAGCGCGAGGGCGAACGGCCTGTCCGCATCACGGTCAATCTGTCGGCCCGCCAATTCAACACCGCCTCCCTGATTGCGACGATCAGCGGGGTGCTGAGCGAGAACGACCTGGCGCCGGAGCTGCTGGAGCTCGAGGTGACGGAAAGCGTGCTCATGCAGCACAGCGAGAATACGATAGACAGCTTCGCGGCCCTCGATGCAATGGGGGTCCGGCTCGTGCTCGACGATTTCGGCACCGGCTATTCATCTTTGAGCTATCTCAAACGCTTCCCTGTCGACGGCATCAAGATCGACCGCGCCTTCACTCGGGACATCACGTTCGATGCCGACGGGGCGGCGATCGTCAGGGCCATCGTGGCCATGGCCGAGACCCTGAATCTCCAGGTGGTGGCCGAGGGTGTCGAGACCGAGAAACAGCTCGCATCCCTTAGGAGCAAGGGCTGTCATGTGATGCAGGGATTCCTGTTCAGCGCGCCGGTTCCTGCGGGGCAAGTTTCGAAGCTCATGGGCATGGAGGCCTAAGCAAATCGGAAGTGGGCTAGCGGTGCAAGGCTCCCGGTTCTCGATGAATTCATGCAACGATTGGCCCAGCACCGGCTGCGGCCGGCGTGCCGGCCCAGGAAGCGGGGTAGTCTCTGGCGTCACGACTGCTCAAAGAACGCGATATGGTTCAGCTTGGCCCGTAAATCCGCCTCGCCCTTGTCGGGCTTGATGGTCATCCTCACTGCGACGGTATCGGGTAGGTCGAAACGCGGTTGCTCCCTTTCGAAAGTGGTGCCATCCGGTGCGAAGGTGAATTCCTGCCTCAAGATTTCCCGGAAGCGATCGCCCTGCGGGGACGAGGCGGCCTCCAGAGTAACCTCCTGCGTCCGGGCCGCCTCGCGCTCCTCGACCTCAAACGTGATCCCCACAATGTGGTGAGGCCGGTCAAAGCGGAAGACGATCGTCTGCGGGCCGGGCGATCCCGCCACCCACTGGGTGCTTCCGGGGCCTTTGGTGCCGTCCGCGATGTGATCGATGGGCCGGTCGTCGGATTCCGAGGTCATGAGTACCTCGGCCTCTCGGGGGATGTCGAGCGGGAACCCCAGGCCGTTTTCTTGCACCTGCGGCGGGCTGATCAATCGCTTGCGCAGTCGGTCGGTCACTGACGGGGTCCTCGTATAGTCCCGTATAGCCCGTCAGCCTCCGAATGCAAGCGGCGCGACACCGCCGGAGTGAACGCGGGCGGAGTATTCGCGGCATCGGGGGTCCCGCAGATTTTCCTGCCTCTCCCGGCCGGCCGCGACGGCCTCGGGCCGGGAAACCGGCGGGCCCCCATCGGACCAATCGGTGCGAAGCCGGGCTGGACCGCTACGCGGTTACGTCCGGCCTGCTTGGCGCGGTAGAGGGCGGCGTCGGCGCGAGCCAGCAACTGCTCGCCGGGCTCCGTCCCAGACCACTCCGAGACGCCGATCGATACGCTAACCCGGGGAAGCAACGCGCCCGCCTGGTCGTACACGGTCTCGGCGCGCACGGCATCGCGGACCCATTCGGCGACCACGCAGGCCTCGTCCAGGGTGGCATCCGGCAGCAAGACGGCGAGCTCCTCGCCGCCGAAGCGAACGGCGTGATCTCCCGGCCGAATGCTGGTGCGCAGGGCGTGCGCGACGGTCTCGAGGGCGCCGTCCCCGGCGAGATGGCCGTGGAAGTCGTTATATTGCTTGAAATGATCGACGTCCATCATCAATAGAGAAAGACGGGTGCCGGCGCGCCCGAGCAAGACGTCGAGGGAGGAATCGAACCATCGCCTATTGTACAGCCCGGTGAGGGCATCGAGGCGCGCGTGCTGCTCCAGCTCTCTCCTGTGTTCAAAATTTTCGTTGACCAGTAGGTTGTCCTTGCGCAGCCGGCGAGACAGGATTCGCAGCAGGTTGTATGCCACTACCGCGGAGCGACCCAGGGCGTTGCGCACCGCGGCGCCGTCTATCACCAGCAGTCGGCACCCCGTTACGGCCACCACGGTCGCCGAGGGAGGTATGCCCTCCAGGGCGGACATCTCGCCGATGCAGCTTCCGGCCTCCAGGGAGGTCACCACGCGCTCGCCGGCCGCGTCGAGCTGCACCTGGACCTGGCCTTCCAGGACCACGTACACGCAGTCATCAAAGCGCTCCGGATTGAGAAGCACCGACCGCGGTGCTACCTGCTGCACCCGGCACATAGGTACCAGTCACTCCAGATTGTGTGGTTTTTCGCCCCGGAACAGCGGGAGCTTGGCGAGTTCGTCCGCTGAAAAACAAGAATCCTCGGATTCTTGCATGACTGTGGGGTGAGAATGCCTGCTGTCGGAGACGCTACTTCAAGGGATAGGCTATCGCCCACATCCTGCAAACCGCCGATTCACGAAACTGTGCGCTACTCCACGAAAAATGCGGTGCCGGGGGGCGAGCCTGCCCTGCGTGCCGGCGGTCGGGGTCAGCCTCCCGTGCCTCGGCGATCCAGCATCTTCTTCAGGCGACCCGCAGCCTGGTCCGCGCTGCCTGCGAACCGAATCTCTCGATCGCCGCCGCTACCAGGGCATCCAACGATGTCCAAAGAAAGACTGCGATGGCCCCCGGAATGATCAGCACGCCGAGCGGCGCGATCAGCGTTCTTCGAGCTCTTGCCATTGTCGACCTCGGACGTTGCGTCCCGCGGGATCGCGGCACGTGATCGACGTTGCGTTGCCGAGCTGTTCGGATAAAAGCAGACTCGTTCTGCTGTCCGGCAGCATAGTCGCGCGCCAGGCCTCTAACGTGCGGGGGCCACCATCAGCAGCGCATCTCCCCCGCAGCGAATCATGGGGTGGGGTACCACCGGCGCACGGTCCACGATCTCGAAGCCGTGGCGTTTGTACAGGCGCACCGCGCCTTCGTTCTGCTCAAAGCCAACGAGGCTGAGGCGGTCGAACGCGTGCTCGACGGCTTGGCGACGAGCGATCCCGAGAAATCCAGTACCGATGCCTTGCCCGCGATAGCCGGGAAACACGGCCATCGCGCAGATGTACCACGAGTCCGGGGCCTCCAAATAGTTGTACGGGGCGAACACATCCGTGCCGTCGAAGGGGGGCGGCTGCGCCGGCTCACCCTGTCTGCGATGCATGGCAAAGGTGAGCAGGGCGCCCAGGATTGCGCCGTTGCTTTCGGCAACCACCGTGTTTCGATAGCTGTACTGTCCGTGCGGGCGCGCGTAGGTACGGGCGCCCACGTCCATGGGGCTTATCCCGGCCTCCCTGGCCGCCTCCTCGGCCCAGCCGATCACGGCGACACCGCCGGAGGCGATCGCGACCAGGTCTGCGATCGCACGGGCGTCGTTGGCAGTGGCGGGGCGAAACGGCGGCTTGAGCTCCATGGTGGCCTCCATGCACAACTCAAGCATAGACTGCGCCCGCCAGCCGCGTCCGGGGCACAGCGCCCGCGGAGAAACCCCACTTATTGTCTGGATTATTTGGCGCCGCTTCGGTTCGCGATCCGCCGTCAGTCCAGGCCGCAGCAGGCGCGGCCAACGGGTCGAACACCGCAGCCGCCAGCCTTTGCACCGGCTCGACGCCGTTGTCTATGCAGCGCTGGCGCCGCAAATTCCGCTACCATAGGCGCACCTGCGACCCCGCGCGTTCGTCCATGCCCACGTCATCCAGGAAGGTCATTGTCGCGGCACTCGTCGGTAACCTCCTGATCGCCGCGACCAAGTTCATCGCCGCCATGCTCACCGGCAGCTCGGCCATGTTCTCCGAGGGGATACACTCGGTGGTGGACACCGGCAACCAGGTCCTCTTGCTCCACGGCCTGCGCCGTGCGCGCCAGCGTCCCGATGAGCGCTTCCCGTTCGGACACGGCAAGGAGATCTATTTCTGGAGCTTCGTCGTCGCCATCCTGATCTTCGCCGTGGGTGCCGGCGTGTCGATGTTCGAAGGCGTCCGCCACGTGCTGGAGCCGCGGCCCATCGAAAACCCCGCGGTCAACTATGTGGTGCTGGCGTTGGCGATGCTGTTCGAGGGCGTCGCCTGGTACTTCGCCTTCACGGCCTTCACCAAGACCAAGGGCAAGTGGGGCTACGTGGAGGCGGTGCGGCGGGGCAAGGACCCGTCCATGTTCGTGGTCTTGTTCGAGGACTCGGCCGCGATGCTTGGATTGTTGGTCGCGCTGGCCGGCATCCTCCTCAGCCGGTACGGCGGCATGCACTGGGCCGACGGGGCCGCGTCCGTCGTGATCGGCCTCATCCTGGGGGGCACCGCCGCGTGGCTCGCCTATGAGACCAAGGGCCTGCTGATCGGCGAGAGCGCCAGCCCGACGGTGGTCAACGGCATCCGGGCCCTCGCCCGCTCGGTACGCAATATCGAGCGCGTGCACGAGGTGCTCACCATGCACATGGGCCCCGATTTCATCCTGGTGAACATCAGCGTCAAGTTCTCCCCCGATGCCGTGGCCCAGGACATGGAGTCGGCCATCGCGCGGCTAGATCGCGAGATCAAGGACGCCTTCCCCAACGTGAAGCGCGTGTTCGTAGAGGCCGAGGCCCGCGCCGGGCAGGGAGCCGAGAGCGCCCGGTAGCCTCCGAATCACCGCCGGCCGAACGTTCCTCTCGTCAAAGCGCAGAGACCGCCAAGGAAGGCACAGAACATGAGAAGGCAAGCTGGGTACTCACGGAGGGCAGGTTGAGCCGCACCGTCGGTCGGCAAAAGAAGAGCCATCCCTCCTTCCGGTGCTTGGCGAGAGGAGCGGCACCGGCGGCCTCCGCCGGGGGTCCGAAAGGCAGACAAAAGAAAACCCCGCCACGGGGCGGGGTTTCTCATGTCGAGATTTGGCGTGCCGCTCAGGCGGGGACCACGTTGGCTGCCTGCAGCCCCTTGGGACCCTGCTGCACCTCAAACTCGACCTTCTGGCCCTCGGTCAAGGTCTTGAAGCCGCTGCCCTGGATGGCGCTGAAGTGCACGAACACGTCGTCGCCGCCGTTGTCCTGGGCAATGAAGCCGAAGCCCTTGGACTCGTTGAACCATTTAACAGAACCTGTAGCCATTGGATCTACCTATCTGAATTACAGAAACAAATTGGGTTATTATGCAGTTTGCGAAAACGGGCGCGGGAGGAATACCGGAGAGGATCGACCACTGTGTCCACTGCCACAAGCTGCAGTGAGGCGAAGCATACCCGGTTCGGGCGCCCGGCGCCAGCAGATTCTCGTCCGAACGCCCCGGGTCCGCCGCCCGCCGGCCGCCCGTCGTTTCGCGCCGGCTCGGCGCCGCCGGGCGGCCTGGTCCCAAAATATCCTGCTCGGGGCCGCTGCCCCTGTGGTATGCTGGTGCCACAGTTTGTCGCGGCGGCCGATGCCGAGCCGCCGAGAGTACCCGCAAGACGCCTCCCGCGCATCCTGGCCGGTATTCGCAAACCGGTCGCGGATTGTTCCTGCCAGGGCCGCTCCCCGATACGCCCGTAGTCCCAAGCCCGCCGGCTTGGCTCGCCTTGGCAGTTGCTACAGGAGTCGATTTCCATGTCATTTGCTTCCCTCGGCCTGTCGGCCGAACTGCTGCGCGCCGTCGCCGAGCAGGGCTACGACGCACCCACCCCGATCCAGGCCCGGGCCATCCCCATGGTCCTTGCGGGGCGCGACCTGATGGCCAGCGCCCAGACCGGCACCGGCAAGACCGCGGCCTTCACCCTGCCGCTGCTTCAGAACCTGCACCGTGGGCCCCGGGGTACCGGACCGAGGGTGCGCGGGCTCGTCCTTGCCCCCACCCGGGAGCTGGCCGCCCAGGTCGGGGACAGCGCCCGGCGCTACGGGCGCCACCTGCCGTTGCGCTGTGCCGAGGTCTACGGCGGGGTGAACATCAACCCCCAGACGGCGGCGCTTCGCAGGGGTGTGGACATGCTGGTCGCCACCCCCGGGCGATTGCAGGATCACATTGTGCGGCGAAACGTGGCCCTCTCCGCCGTCCAGCTCCTCGTGCTCGATGAGGCCGACCGCATGCTGGACATGGGGTTTCTTCCCGCGATCGAGCGCATCCTGCGCCAGATCCCGAATCGACGCCAGACGCTGTTGTTCTCGGCCACCTTCCCGACGAACATCCGCGCGCTCGCCAACAAGCTGCTGCGGGCTCCGCAAAAGATCGAGGTGGCGCGGCGCAATGCCGCTGCCGAGGCGGTGAGCCAGTCGGCCTACCTGGTCGATACTGCGCGCAAGCGTGAGGCCCTTGCCTATCTGATCGGCTCGCAGAACTGGCGCCAGGTGCTGGTGTTCACGCGCACCAAGCGCGGGGCGGACCGCTTGGCCAAGCAGCTGGAGCGGGACGGCATCGACGCCACTGCGATTCACGGGGGCAAGAGCCAGGGGGCCCGTAACCGGGCGCTCAGCGCCTTCAAGCGCCGCTCGGTCAGGGCCCTGGTGGCCACCGACGTGGCGGCCCGCGGCCTGGACATCGAGCAGCTTCCCTACGTGGTGAACTACGATCTGCCCTACAACCCGGACGACTACGTGCACCGTATCGGTCGCACCGGGCGGGCAGGGCAGGGTGGCGCGGCGATCTCGTTGGTATGTGCCCAGGAAAGGGGGCAGCTCGCCGCCATCTGCCGGTTGGTCAAGACCGATATTCCGGCCACCGTGCTGAGTGGCTTTGAGCCCCGTCCCCAAGGGGCGCCCGCCGGGCCGGCCCGTAACGCCCGGTGCTCATCCGGTGCGGACCGCCCCCGCGCGGCATCCGGGGTCAGGGCGCGTTCGGGCCGGCACATCCATGGCGAGGGGGCTCGCCGAGACCGTCTGCGATGAGAAGTGCGGGCTATGATGCCCGCCTCGCGGCGCGAGGCTAGCGCGCCGCGGCGGAGCTGCCGAGCCAGTACTGCAGTCTTTCCCTGAGGACGGCGAAGGCGACCGGCTTGGCCACGTAGTCGTCCATGCCGGCCGCGAGGCATTTCTCCCGATCGCCCTCCATGGCGTGTGCCGTCATGGCGACGATGGTCGCAGGCGTGCGTTCGGTCCCGCCGGCCTGCTCGTTCTGCCGGATCAGGCGGGTGGCCTCGTAGCCGTCCATCTCAGGCATTTGGCAGTCCATGAACACGACCCTGTAGGGGCGCTCGCGCAGCGCCTGCACGGCCGCCCTTCCGTCGGTCACCAGGTCGGCTTCGCACCCCAGCCGTCTCAGCATGCCGACGATGACCTTTTGGCTCAGGGCGTTGTCTTCGACTACCAGTACCGGTGACGACCGGACCCGGGGGTTTTGCGAGGTGTTTCCTGCAAGGCGGGGCGAGCGCACCACATTCTTCACCTGCGCCGGCATCGTGAACCAGAAGACGCTTCCTTCCCCCGGGGTGCTGTGCACCCCGACCTTCCCGCCCATCTGCTCGATCAGGCGCTTGCAGATCGCCAGCCCGAGGCCAGTGCCGCCGAACCGTCGCGTCGTGGAGCTGTCGGCCTGGGAGAAGGCTTCAAAGATGTGCGCCCGGGCCTGCGGCGAGATGCCAATACCGGTGTCGCTCACCTCGAACCGCAGCCAGATGGCGTACACGTCCTCCGCGGACGCGGGTCCGCGAGCCTCCACGGCGGTTCGAACCGCGACCCTTCCCTGTTCCGTGAACTTGATGGCATTACTGACGAGATTGGTGAGCACCTGGCGCAGCCGTGTGGGATCGCCATGCACGGTCCTCGGTACATCCACAGCGATCTCGTGGGTGAGCGCCAGCCCCTTGTCGCGGGCGCCCGCCGCCGATAACGTCGCGACCTCGCCCACAAGCTCGGGCAGGTCAAAGGCCACGCACTCGAGCTGCAGCTTGCCGGCCTCGATCTTCGAAAGGTCCAGGATGTCGTTCAGTACGTTCAGCAGTATCTCGCCGGAGCGATGCGCCAGCTCGGCGTACTCACGCTGCTGGGGTTTTAACTGCGTGCCGCGCAGCAGCTCCAGCATGCCCAGCACACCGTTCATGGGCGTGCGGATCTCGTGGCTCATGTTGGCGAGGAACTGAGACTTGAGCCTGGCCGACTCCAACGCCGCGTCCCGCGCGCGCAGGGCCTCTTCGGTGCGTTTGCGCTCTGTGATATCCCGGTCGATACCGCGATAGCCGAGGAATCTGCCAGCGCCGTCGAAGATCGGTACCCCGCTGGTCTCGAGCACCACGAGATGGCCGTCCTTGTGGCGATTGGCGTTCTCCAACGCATTGAACGGCCTCTGCTGTGCGGCGATGGGCCCGAATATATCGGCGACCCGCTGGGCCTCGCCGGGCGGCATGAGCTCAAAAGGCGTCTTTCCGAGCAGCTCATCAGGCTCATAGCCGAGCAGCTCGCGCACACGGGGGCTCACATAGGTATATATGGCATTCTGGTCGACCTCCCAGACCCAGTCGCTCGTGGTCTCCACCAGGCTGCGGAAGCGCTCCTCGCTCCTGCGAAGCGCCTCCTCGGCCTGTCTGCGTTGGCTGACGTCCACCGCGTAGCCGATCATTCCCGCGGGCTCGCCCCGGTCATCGTGCTGCATGGACAAGAACAGGTGGGCGAAGAAGTCCTCGCCCGACTTCCTGTACATTCGCACCTCGGTCTCGTGGGCCCCTTTCTCCTTCAGCGGTGCGAGAACCTGCTCCTCCAGAAACCGATGCTCGTCCTTGGGGTAGACGAACGAGATGTGGCGTCCCAGCATCTCATTGGCCTCGAACCCGAGAAGCCGCCGCGCCCCGTGGTTCCAACTGGTCACATAGCCGTCCAGGTCGGTGGACACCACGGCGTCGTGGATCTGGTCGATGATGCGGGCCTGGTGGCGCATCGCCTTTTCGGTGCGCATGCGCTCGAGCTCGGCGGCGGCGCGTGCACCGACGATCTGCATCATGTATTCGGCGAACGGGATGTTCGTGAACGGTCTTTCGGTGAGCACTGCCATCAGCCCCAATGGATGCCCCCGGGAATCGAAAAGCGGGATGCCCATATAACCCTGGACACCCATCTCCACGAGCAGCACATCGCCGGGGAACCGCTGCTGCACCCCCTGGGGAAAGCAGCAGTACTCCTGGTTCATGACCTGCTCACAGGGCGTGCCGGTGAGTCCATAGGAGAAGTTCTCGATGATCTCGCCGTGCGCGCAGACGGCGATGGTGTCGACGATCTCGTTTTCCTCGCTGCGCAACTGCCCGATGAGGGCGTAGTCCATCTGCAGCGTCTCGGCCAATTGTTGCGTCAGGGACTGAAAGATCTCCACGCCGCCGCTCGCCGAGACCGTCTGGGCGATACCGCGCAGCGCTTCCTCCGTCTCCTTGCGTTCGGTGACATCGTGTACGACGCCCAGCATGCGCACGGGGTGCCCGTTCTCGTCGCGCTCGATATCGCCGGCCGCCGAGATCCAGCGCACGGTCTGATCGCGCCAGCGGATTCGAAACTCGATATTATAATGTCGGCCCTGCCGCACGCTCGCATCGATGGCCGCGACCACGGACCGGCGATCTTCCGGATGCACACATTCGAGAAACTCGTCGTAGGTGCCGCTGAACTCGCCCGGCCGGAACCCGAACATAGGCTCGATGTCGTCGGACCACTGCACGCTTCCGGTGCGTATGTCCCACTCCCAACTGCCGATGTGGGCCGCGCGCTGGGCCAGGGCATAGCGCGAATTGCCGTCGTTCGCCGTCTCCCTTCCGCGGAAGCTCGTACGCCCGCCGCGAATCCCCGCGCCCGCCAGCAGCAGGCTCAGCCCGGCTATGGCCGACAGGGTCCAGAGGGTCCGCCGTCGCAGGGCCGCGGTCCGCTCCCCCCCGGCCGCCGCCAGTCGGGCGGTCGCCTGCTCCAGCGCCTGCGCGCCGGACGCAAGACGATCGTAGGCCGCTGAGGCCCGGGGCGCCGCCGCCGGCCTTTGCACGATTGCAAGCAAGGTCGCCCTGTAGCCTTCCCAATGCCTTTTCGTTTCAGTGACCGCGTCTTGCAGCGCAGGCGGCGCGGCAGGGACCCGCCGGCCCATGATCTGACCACCCTGCTCCAGCGCCCGAAGCGCCTCGTCGAACCGGGCCACTCCCGCACGAATCTCGGCCCGGTACCGCTCCTCGCCAAGGCGCAACAGCGACGCGTCCGCAACCAGGCTCCTTGCCAGCGCGCGCTGTCGCGCGGCAACATCCATGGAGGTTGCGTAGGCGGAGGTCCGCCCGAGGAACCAGTAGAACACCCCCGGGGCAAGCAGCGCGCCGGCGACGGGGATAACGAATAGCAGGGCGGTCCTTTTCGGGATGTTCACACGCATACAATGCAAGAGGCGCGTTCGGAGGCGGTGATGCGCGGTCGTAATCCACCGTATGGTGGCGGCGTGTCTGCCCGCTCGGCGTCCCTGCTGTACGTACGGCCGTCAAGTTGCAGATCCATGGCCCGCCATTGTGTCCCCCTGTGCCGTGTTTTCGGGAAATCCGGATCTGACGATCTTACCAAAAAGATCCAGTGAATAAACCGAAACGATGTCGCTGAGCCGGGCACCGTGTGCCGAATCCCGCGGCAGGATGAAAGAGGCAGCCGAGATACTGTTTCTTGTCCTCCTAGAGGCCTCACCGCTGCGGCCCCGCAAAGCCATCGCGCCCGCAAACGGGGCGGCATTGCGGGAGCTGCCACAATCTGGTGCATCCTGACCAAGGCGGCAAGCCCGTCGTTTAGGGTAGCGAGCCGCAGCTGCACGTGGGCAACTTTCGGGCCGTCCAGGCTCAAGACGACATTGCGAAGGGTGAGGAGCGTCATGCCGGGTGCGATCTCGGGAGGGCATGTACCCTGACCCGTCGCACGGCATGACGGCCCTGATCCGAGCCGCCGGGTTCATACAGAAGCGATCTGCGTTCCTCGATGTCCCATTCGCTTCGCTACACACAGATCGCCGGGACAGGCTCGTTGGCCTGAGTGTACGCCACTGCGCTCACACGCGCGGCAAATGTCACGGTAACTGCGCGGGGCCCGATCGCTCCGGACGGCGGCGGCGCATTCGTGGTATACTCTTTCGTGTCAGATCCGCCGTGTAATACGCACCTGCCGTATCGTTCGCTGACGTGAACGTTCGTCGCTCGCGGTCCGCTCCGCCCGTGGCAGCTCCCCAGAGGGCCTGCCGAGCGCCGCCGGTTCGGTCTGCGGACCACCTCTGACGATGCTGCGCGACCCGCTCGCGGCGCGACCACCGTGCGCGGCTCTCGTGACTGCGTAGCAGGGGCCGGCCACCACAAATCCCGAGCAGGAGGAGCCGATGAGACGAATGTTTGTAGGTAACCTGGCCGCCGACACCAGCGAGGCGGAGTTGCGGGAGCTGTTCGGCGCTCACGGTACGGTCAGGGGCGTCAATATGGCCACCGAGGTCTTTTCGGGTCGATGCCGCGGATTTGCGTTCGTCGATATGGAAGGACACGAGGCCCGGACGGCCATGGCGGCCCTCGACGGGAAGGTGTTCAAGGGTCGTCCGCTGCGGGTCAACGAAGAGCGCGCAGACAAACGCGGCAAGAAACGCCGGGGGCGGCGTTGAGCCGGCGCACCGTACCGGCTGCGCCGCACAGAAATCAATTTCGGAGAGGTGGGCATGGATTCATCCAAGAGCGAGATGGCGCTGGATCGTTTCGCCGTGAAGGCGGTGGAGAAGGCGGCCGCCCCCGACGGCGCGGAAGGCGGGGATTGGTACCGGTACGTGATTGAAGGCGCGTGCTCTAGCATCACCGGGTACAGTCGCGGGTCCCTTGGCGAGGTCAGGCACCGGGTAGAGGCCTTCGTCGACGACCTCAACGCGCGCGCCAACGGCACCGGCCGTTCGACCTGGGCCCCGCGCAGGTCCAAATAGCCCGACGACAGACGGTCACAGAACTCGACCGCTCGGCCACAAGCGCCGCGCGCCTGAGCGTGTCCGAGCGATCCCCGCGGCGCCCCTTGTCCCTCCGGCGCCGCTCGTGCTGTCTTCCTAAAGGACCCTCTGCACGCCGATCGCCCTATCCGAGGGTGCTGCACCTCCCGTTCAGCGGCCTATCGGCCCGCCGCGCTATCCCCGTGTGTCACCTACATTCAGGGTTAGGCGGCCGCGATTCCTCGGCGCCCGGACGCGGTGTCGTCCCCTTGGGATCTCACGAATGGGAGATCTCGCAGATGGCACATAATCGCAACGATGCTCCCAGCGATATCCATCGAGTCTTCGGCCCGGGCAGCCGGGCCTCGAGCGGGAGGCGGCTGCTCAAGCCGCTCGGTGCGGCGGTCTCGCTGCTGCTGGTCGTTGCGATCGCCGTCTATATCGCCTGGCCCGAGGGCGCGGGCGTTCGCTACGAATTCGCCGAGGCGAGGCGCGGCGCGCTCACCGTCTCGGTGACGACGACCGGGGTGCTGGAGCCGGTCAATCAGGTGGAGGTGGGCACCGAGATCTCCGGCACCGTCGAGACGGTGGAGGCGGACTTCAACGATCGGGTGCAGGTGGGTCAGGTCTTGGCGCGCTTGGACACCGACCAGCTGGAGGCGCGGCTGAGGCAGTCGCAGGCCGCGCTGGCGCTGGCCAAGGCCGCGGTCAACGAGGCCGAGGCGACCGTGCTAGAGACCCGCAACCGGCTGCGCCGGGCCCGGGAGCTGGAGAAGAAGGGACTGTGCTCGCAGGAGGAGTGCGATGCGGCCCAGGCCGCCTACGCGCGGGCGCGGGCCTCCCTGGCCCGCGCGCAGGTGCTGCAGGCCCAGGCGCAGGTCGACGCCGAGCGCACGACCCTGGACAAGGCCGTCATCCGCTCGCCCATCGACGGCATAGTGCTGCAGCGCCAGATCGAGCCGGGTCAGACGGTGGCCGCCTCGCTGTTGTTCACCCTGGCCGAGAGCCTGGCGCAGATGGAGCTGCACGTGGCGGTGGACGAGGCCGACGTGGGACAGGTGCGCGAGGGTCAGCAGGCCACGTTCACCGTCGACGCCTACCCCGAGCGTACCTATCCGGCGGTGATCACCGAGGTGCGCTACGCCCCCCAGACCATCGAGCGGGTGGTGACCTACGGGACCGTGCTGTCGGTGGACAACGCAGACCTCTCGCTGCGTCCGGGCATGACCGCCACGGCCGATATCATCGTGAACGAGATCGACGATGCCCTGCTGGTGCCCAACGCCGCGCTGCGCTTCGTGCCGCCGGAGCGGGCGGTCGAGACCGACGGCGGCCTGGTGTCGAGGCTGCTGCCGCGGCGCCCGCGAGACACCTCCCGAGACAAGCGCAAGGACCTTGCGGGCGGCGCCGCGCGCCAGCGGGTATGGACGCTGCGCGACGGTGAGCCGGTCGCCATCCCGGTGAGGGTCGGCGCCACGGACGGACAGGTGACCGAGGTGCTCAGCGGTGACGTGCAGGCCGGGCAGTCGCTGCAGGCGGATGTGTTGAGCGCGGGCAGATGACGGCCGATGGCTCCGAGACGGACCGCCGGGCCGTACTCATCGAGCTCCAGGCGGTCACCAAGGTCTATGGCCAGGGCCGGGCCGCGGTGCACGCCCTGCGCGGCGTGGACCTGCGCATCCGCGAGGGCGAGTTCGTGGCCATGATGGGCCCGAGCGGATCGGGCAAGTCCACCTGCATGAACATCCTCGGTTGCCTGGATACGCCCACCGGGGGCGCCTGTCGCTTCAAGGACGCCGAGGTCGGCGGGCTGTCGCGCAGCCAGCGCGCGCTGCTGCGCCGCCACTACATCGGGTTCGTGTTTCAGGGCTACAACCTCCTGGCTCGAACTTCGGCGCTGGAGAACGTGCCCACCTTCCTGTCCAGCAAGCAGACCTTCCTGCCCAGCATGGACGACGGGCGCATCCGCGTGGACGTGGTCGCCGATCCCGGCATCGCCCTGGACGAGATGGACCGCGACGTGCAGCGCCTGGAGGCCATGTTCCGCGCCCAGCCCGAGGTGGACAGCGTGTTCAGCCTGGTGGGTGGGCGCATCTTCGGGCGCACCCAGCGCGAGACCAGCAACCGCAGCACACTGACCGTGCAGCTCAAGCCCCTGGGCGAGCGCCGCGCCAGCAGCGCCGAATGGGTCCGGCGCATGCGCAAGGCCATCGCCGAGGCGCAGCTGGCCGGGGTGCGGGTGCGCGGCCTGCGGGTGGGGCGCGGCGAGGAGGACATCAGCCTGCGCATCACCGGCCCCGAGCTGGCCGGGCTCGACGAGCTCGGCCACGAGGTGGTGCGGCGGCTGCGGGGCGCGCCTGGCGTGCGCAACATCGAGCACTCCTCGGAGGAGTCGCTGCACGAGCTGGCGGTGAGCGTGGATCGCGAACGCGCCGCAGCGGTGGGGCTGACCATAGAGCAGGTGTGTGAGGCGGTTCGGGTGGCGTTGGACGGCATCGTGGTCACCGACTACATCGACGGCGACCGCGCCTACGACGTGCGCCTGCCGCGCGAGCGGCTCGACACGGTGCAGCGACTGGAGGGCCTGCTGATCGCCCCCGGTGACGGCGCCGGGCGCCCCATCCATCTGGCCGACGTGGCGGGCGTGCAGCTGGTGCGCTCGCCGGTGGAGATCCTGCGCCAACGCGGTCAGGCCCTGACCGAGGCCATTGTCGGGGCGGCGCGGCTTCGCCTGCGCCCCATCCTCATGACCACGCTCACCACCGTCGTGGGCCTCCTGCCCCTGGCCCTGGGGCTGGGCGAGGGCGCCGAGATGCTCCAGCCCCTGGCCGTTACCATCGTATTCGGCGTGCTGTTCTCCATGCTGGCCAGCTTGGCCCTGGTGCCTGTGTTGTATCTGCGCATACCCCACGCCCGGGGCCTTCAGGCGGCCGGCGACGGGGTCATCGCCCGGTCGTAGGGTCCGCCCGACGGGCCGCCTGCGGTCCTCGGCACGCCTCCCGCAACCACGCTCCACCCGCCACTGGCCCGAGTACTGACCGGGCGGACGCCCGCTTCCCGTCCTTTTAAGGGCCCCTTAAGGTTGCCCTGGTAGCTTCCTCGCTGTTGGATCGCCTGTCCCAGGAGCGAGGGCCGATGCCGCCACTACCGGATTTTTGCCCGCCGCTGCCCACCCCGGCTCTGCCGCCCCTTGGCTTGCGACCGCAGCGCTTGGAGCTCCTCGGCCCCGGCCACGCGGGCCGCCTCCATGCGGAGGCCTTCGTGCGGCAGGCCTTCGCGCGCCGCTACGGGGCCCGGGTCGGCGAGTTGCTCCCGCACCTGGTCTGCCTGGTCGACGCCGGCGGCGGGCTGTGCGCCGCGGCCGGCGTGCGTTGGGCCGGTGAGGGGGCACTGTTTTTAGAGCAATACCTGGACCGGCCTGTGGAGGAGTTCTTCCCGGCCGACGGCGGCGATGCCGTTGCGCGCAAGGACATCGTGGAGATCGGCAACCTCGCGGTGCTGCGCAATCATTTCGAGCGCATGGGTCTGGCGCCCATGGTGCTGGGTCGAGCGGATCCGGTCCGGCTCGGCCCGGAGGCCGCGCGCTGGGGCCGCTACTACGACGAGGCTCCGCACGTGATCGGCAGCGCCCTGCGACCGACCTGCTGGCCGCGCGCTTCGCCGGGACCGGCGGCTCGGTCCAGGCGCTTTGGCGCAACGCCTGGCGGGTAGGGTGCTCACAGCGGATCTCCGCCTCGGGGGCCCTTGGTGGCACCGGCGGCCCGGCGCACGCGGTGGCGGTCGGCGCATGAGCGTGGTGCTCGAGGCCCTGGCCCGCCACGCCGTGCGGCGCCCCGATGCGCCGGCGCTGCAGGACGAGCGCGGGAGCCTTTCCTACTCGCAGACCGCTGCCGAGGTGTCGCGCCTGGCTTCGGTGCTCGCGGCGCGTGGTGCCCGGGTCGTGGGGCTGCTGGCCGACAACTGCGCCGGATGGTCCCTTTGGGATCTGGCCGCCCTCAAGGCCGGCGCTACTTTGGTGCCACTGCCGGGATTCTTCTCCGGTGAGCAGCTTCGCCACGTGCTGCGCGACGCCGGCGTGGATACCCTGATTGGCGACGATGTCGATCGATCGGCCGCCCTGCTGCCGCCGGCGGCGCGCGCGGCGGGCACGAACGGCCACACCGTGGCCGGGCGGCGCTTCGAGCTGCATACACTGCAGCCCGCCTCGCGGCCCGACTGGGCGTTCGGCATCGCCAAGGTGACCTACACCTCCGGCACGACCGGCACGCCCAAGGGTGTGCTGCTGCGCGCCCGGGCGATGGAACAGGTCGCCGCCTCGCTGGTGGAGGCGTGCGGCGCCGGCGCCGCGGACCGTCACCTCGCCCTGCTTCCCCTGCCCACCCTGCTGGAGAACGTAGGCGGGATCTATGCCCCCCTGCTCGCTGGCGGCACGGCCGTGCTCTATCCGCAGGCGCAGGTAGGCATGCATGGCGCAAGCCGGTTGGACGCGGGGCGTGGTGGGGGCGCTGCAAGAATCCGAGGCCACGACGGCCATCTTGCTGCCGCAGCTGTTGCAGGCCCTGGTCGGCGCGGGCGAGGCGGGCGCTGTCCGCTTCACGCGGCTACGCTTCCTGGCCGTGGGCGGGGCGCCGGTCGCCCCGCGGCTCCTCGAAAGGGCCCGCACCTTGTGCCTTCCGGTGTTCGAGGGCTACGGGCTGTCCGAGTGCGCCTCGGTGGTCGCGCTGAACGGCCCGGGCGCCGAGCGCGCCGGAAGCGTGGGCCGGCCGCTGCCGCACGCCCGGGTGCGCATCGCCGCCGACGGCGAGATCCTGGTCGCCGGCGCACTGTTCTCCGGCTACCTGGGCGATGCCCCGTTCGCAGAGGACTATTGGCCCACGGGCGCCTCGGGCACCTGGACGCGGCGGGACACCTTTACCTGACCGGGCGCAAGAGGAACCTGTTCATCACAGCTTTCGGGCGCAACGTGGCCCCCGAGTGGGTGGAGGCCGAGCTTGCCGCCCAGCCCGCCATCGCCCAGGCGGCGGTGTTCGGCGAGGGCCGGGCCTTCAATACGGCGGTGCTCGTGCCGCGCTCCGGGCCGGGCGAGGCCCATGAGGCTCTCGCTATGGCCGTGGCCGCCGCCAATCGTGCGCTGCCCGCCTATGCCCGCATCGACAGGTGGCTGGTGACCGACGTCCCCTTCACCGCGGCCAACGGCCAGGCCACTGCCAACGGGCGGCTGCGCCGCGAGGCCATCTACGACCGCTATCGCGAGCGCATCGGCGCATTCTACGCCGCCGCGGAGGCCGCCCGATGAACGGTCCCGACCCCTTTACCGCCGCCGAGCGCGAGGCCCAGCGCCGCTGGGGCCGGCCCGGGGTCTGGGACGCCGCGCGCCGCCGGCGCCTGCTGTGGGACCACGTCCCCGCCGAGTACCGCCCGCGCATCGAGGCTGCGCCGTTCCTTTTCCTAGCGACGGCGAACCGCCAGGGCGAATGCGACTGCTCGTTCAAGGGCGGCGGGCCGGGACTCGTGCGCATGCTCGACGTGCGCCGCCTGGCCTTTCCCGACTTCGACGGCAACCACGCCTTCATGAGCCTGGGCAACATCCTGGACAACCCGAACGTGGGGCTGCTGTTCATCGACTTTGCCGACGGCGCCCGGCTGCGGGTCAACGGCCGGGCGCAGATCCACGATGCCGGTGCGCCGCTGGCCTGGTTCGAAGACGCCAGGCGGGTGGTGGAGGTGGCCATCGAGCAGGTGGTGCCCAACTGCGCCGCCCGCGTGCCACGCCTGGTGCCCGCCGCGGAGGTGCCGTCATGAGCCGCTACCGCGTTGCCGTGAACATCGAGTGGACCGGCGCCTGCAACGCCCGCTGCATCATGTGCCCGCGCGAGGCCATGGCGCGCCCGCGGCACATGGACCTTTAGACCTACCGCCGGGTGCTGGGGCGCCTGCATCCCCGGGACGTCTTTCGCGCCGTCGTCGCCGGCTACGGGGAGCCGACGCTGCATCCGCGCTTCGATGACTTTGTGGCCGCCACGGGCGAGGCGCCCGTGACCGTGGACCTGGTCAGCAACGGCGAGTGGCTGGACGAGGCTCGGGTGCGCGCCCTGGACGGGGTGCTCGGCACCCTGATGGTGTCCTTCTCCAGCGTCGACCCGCACGTCTACGGGCGCGTGCACGTGGGCCTGGACCAGGGGCGGGTGATGCGCAACCTGGCCGCGGCCCGGGCCGTGCTGCGCGAGACGCGCCTGGCGGTGAGCCTCACCCCGCTCGCCCAGTGCATTGCCACGCTGCCTCAAACCGTGGCCTGGCTGCGCGAGCAGGGGATCGAGCACCTGTCCATGTCGCCGTCGCTGTACGACCGGGCGGGCACCCTCGGCGCCGGCGACCCGGCGGCGAGATCGCTGCGCCGGGTGATCCGCGAGTACCGGCTGCACAGCCAGGAGCTCGACTTCGTCCCCGGCCTGCGCGATGTCTTCGGGCAATGGCAGGCCAATCGCTTTCGCCGCCTGCCCAGAAACAGCGGCCTGGCCATCGCCGCCGACGGTACCTACCAGTACTGCTTCAACGACGTGCGCCGGGCCCACCCCCTGGGCCACGTGAACGACCTGAGCGTGCGTCAGGCGCTGGCCCTGCGCGAGGGCACGGGAGCCGATCCCCAATTGTGCGCGCAGTGCACCACCCGCGGGCGCTACGGTCCGGCCGAGCTGTTTCAGGCGGCGGCGGGCTACGCCCGGTCGCGGCTGGCGGCGCTGCGTCCATCCCAATCATAAGGCACGACGCACAGGAGCAACGCTATGGAGCTCAAAGATGCCCGCATCGTACTCACCGGGGCCGGCGGCGGCATCGGCCGTCCCGTGGGGCGGCAACTGGCCGCGGCCGGCAAAAAGAGATCAATGAGCTTCTGGCCAAGGCCAGGGCCTCACTCTAGTCTCGAACGGCCTGGGAGCCCGAAACGCAGCGCGACACCGGGGTGGGCGTCGGCCTGCCCCGGGGTATCGCGCTGGAAACCTGACATGCGCTTGCTGTTGGTGGAAGACGATTGGCCGTTGGGCCAGGCGGTTCGGGCCGGGCTGCGCCAGAACGGATTCACCGTGGACTGGGTGCGCGACGGCGAGGCTGCCGACCACGCCCTCAGCGCCGATCCCTTCGACCTGCTGGTGCTCGACCTGCAGCTGCCGGGCCGTGATGGCCTGCAGGTGCTGCTGCGCCGCGACAGCGGGCGCGCAACCCCGCTGATCGTCCACGGTCCGCTGCAGCTGGACCCCGCGGCGCGCAAGGTGCGCGTGGGGGGCGAGCCGGTGGCGCTCTCGCCGCGGGAATTTGCCCTGTTGCAGCTGCTGCTGGAGAATGCCGGGCGGGTGCTCTCGCGCGAGCGCCTGGAGGAGGCCCTGTACGGCTGGGACAGCGCGGTGGACAGCAATACCGTGGAGGTCTATGTCCACCACCTGCGCAAGAAATTCGGCAGCGATCTGATCTCTACCGTGCGCGGCGTGGGCTACATGGTCGAGCGATGCGCCTGAACCCCTCGCTGCGCCTGCGCCTGCTGCTGATTCTGCTCGGCGTGTTCAGCCTGATCTGGGTCCTGGTAACCACGGCCAGCTTCTCCGCGGCGCGCCACGAGATCGAGGAGCTTTTCGACGCGCAACTGGCCCAGTACGCGCGTACCCTGAAGGGTCTCACGCGCCATGAGCTGGAGGAGCACGAGCAGAGCAGGATCGAGCTCGAGCAGGACCTGCTGGGGCACAAGTACGAGAAGAAGGTGGCCTTTCAAGTGTGGAACGGCTCGCTGCTGGTCGTAGGCTCGGCCGCCGCGCCGGCCTCCCCCATGAGCGAGCTCTACGGCTACAGCAACAGGCGCTTCGGCGGCCACGCCTGGCGGGTCTTCGTCCTGCCCCACGCTGGAGGCGAGGTCAGCGTTCAGGTGGCCGAGCGCCGCGACGCGCGCGCCGAGCTGGTGGGTAAGATCAGCCTTCAGGTGCTCTACCCGCTGGTGATCGCGCTACCGATCCTCGCCTTCGCCCTCTGGCTCGCGCTGGGCCGCGGCCTGCGCCCCCTGCGCCGCGTGACCGCCGACGTTCAGGCCGGCTCTCCGCGCGATCTCCAGCCATTGAGCGAGGGCCAGGCCCCGTCCGAGATCCAGCCGCTGGTCGAGGCGCTCAACAGGCTGTTCACCCGGCTGCAGGGCGCGCTGGGCAGCGAGCGCCGGTTCACCGCGGACGCGGCCCACGAGCTGCGCACTCCGCTCGCCAGCCTGCAGGTGCAGGTGCAGGTGGCCCTGGGCGCCCGCAGCGAGGAGGAACGAAGGACGGCTCTCGAGAATATTCGGCGCGGAGTGGAGCGCAGCACGAGCCTGCTGGAGCAACTACTCACCCTGGCGCGGCTGGACCCGGATACCCTACCCGAGCGCGCCGACGGCGTGGACGTCGCCGCTTTGGCGGCGGAGGTGGTGGCGGAGCAGGCCCCCCGGGCGGTCGGCAGGGGGATCGACCTGGGCCTGGAGGAGGGCGCCGCCGGGCGGGTGCGTGGCCATCCCGAGGCGCTTAAGGTGTTGCTTCGCAACCTGGTGGACAACGCCCTGAAGCACACGCCGGCGGGAGGGCGAGTCGATGTGGCCGTGCATGCCCGGGACGAAGGCGTGGAGCTGTCGGTGGCCGACACAGGGGCGGGCGTCGAGGCTTCGGTGGGCGAGCGCATCTTCGACCGCTTCTATCGCATCCCCGGAAGCGAGATCGAGGGCTGCGGGCTGGGCCTCTCCATCGTGCGCCGCATCGCCGAGCTGCACCACGCCCGCGCAGGTCTGGACTCGGAGCGGGCCCAGGGGCTGCGGGTCGTGGTGCGCTTCCCGGTTGCCGGGGGGCGAAGGAGCCGCCGCTAACGCGGGCGCGCCCTGGCTGGATCGCTAACCTCCGGCCGGGGCGCGGGCCGCGCGTTACTGCCGGATCCCCTCGATCGAGAAAAACAGCTCCACTTCCCGCGAGGCCGGGCCCAGGTCGTGGTCGATGCCGAAGTCGGCCAGCTTCAACGTCGTGGTCCCCTCGAAGCCGCGCCGGAATCCGCCCCAGGGGTCGGGCCCGTGGCCGACCTCTTTCACGGCGATCGTCACGGGCCGCGTGACGCCGTGCAGAGTCAGATCGCCGGTGAGCACGGCGAGCCCGTCGTCCTTCGGGGTAAAGCCGGTGCTCACGAAACGGGCCTCGGGATATTTCGCCACGTCCAGAAAGTCGTCGCTGCGCAGGTGCTTGTCGCGCTCGGCGAAGTTGGTATCGATGCTCGCCGTGTCGATGACCACCTCCACCCTGGCGGCCTGCGGATTGTCCTCGTCGTAGCTGAACGAGCCGCCGAAATCGTTGAAGCGACCGAGCAGCCAGCTGTAGCCCAAGTGCTTGATGCGGAACTGGATGAAGGCGTGTGCCTTCTTGGTATCGATGGCGTAGTCGGCCGCCGGGGCGAGGCCCGGCACGAGGAGCACGGCGGCGAGGACGGTGCCAGAGAGCAGTCTTGTTTTCATGATCAACTTCTCCTCCCAACTTCTACTGGGTCACTACGGGCGACCGAGCATGCGCAGCAGCGTGCGGTCGCGGTCGATGAAATGGTGCTTGAGCGCGGCGAGGGCATGGACCGCGGCAAGGCCCACGAGGACGAACGCCAGGAGGCGGTGGATCGTGCCGGCGATGTCTTCTTGGTTGTCGATGCCGCTGAGGGCGGCAGGCACCTGGAACAGGCCGAAGATCTCCACTGGACGTCCATCGGCCGTGGAGATCAGGTAACCGCTCACGAGCACGGTGAAGATCAGCGCATAGAGCAACACGTAGGCGCCTGCCGCGAGGCGGGCCTCCAGCGGGGATACGCCCGGTGCGTGGCGGGGCCGCGGATTGGTGAGCCGCCAGGTGAGGCGCACCAGCATCACCGCGAACAGCAGTACGCCGACGCTGCGGTGGATCGCCGGCCCCCGCTGATACCATGGATGGTAATAGGTGAGGTCGACCATCCACATGCCCAGGGCGAACAGCCCGATCACGGAGGCGGCCACCAGCCAGTGCAACGCCACCGCGATCAGGCCATAAGATGATTCGCTGTTTCGCCACACCTCGTGCCTCCTGGATTGGACCGCCGGGGCCGGGAAGTCGCCTGCTCACTCCAGGGATTTTGAATGTTGAGCGAGAGAGAATAAACAGCTATCTTGAGAACAGATCGTTCTGCTATTTAGAACAATATGGACCGCTTTGCCAACATGCAAACCTTCGTGCGGGTAGTGGAGTCGGGCAGCATCAGCACGGCGGCGCGGCGTCTGAATATCGCAAAATCCGCGGTGAGCCGGCGCATCGCCGAGCTGGAGGAGCGCCTCGGCGCCCAGCTTTTCCGGCGCACGACCCGGACGTTGAACCTTACCGAGACCGGGCGCAGCTTCCACGAGCGCTGCGTTCGGATCCTCTCCGACGTCGAGGAGGCAGAGCTGGCGGTCTCCCGTGAGCACGGGACCCTGCGCGGGACGCTGCGGGTCGCAGCGCCGGTCTCGTTCGGGCTGCTGCACCTGGCGCCAGCGATCAGCGATTTCGCCAGGGTCCATCCCCAGGTGGAGTTCGACCTGGACTTCGATGACCGCCAGGTGGACCTGCTGCAGGAGGGCTTCGACGCGGCCATCCGCATCGCCAGGTTGTCGGATTCGAGCCTCATCGCGCGGCGCCTGGCTACCGTTCACAACGTAGTCTGCGCCAGCCCCGCCTACCTTGCGCGCTGCGGCGAGCCTCGCCGGCCGGGCGAGCTCACTCAGCACGCCTGCCTGGTCTACGCCAACGCGCCCGAGCCCAAGGTGTGGCGCCACCGCGGGCCCGACGGCAAGGAAGGCAGTGTCCGGGTGCACCCCCACCTGCAGGCCAACAACGGCGACTTTCTGCGCGAGGCGGCGATCGCCGGCCAGGGCATCATCATGGGACCCACCTTCATCGTGTATCGGGCCGTGGAGCAGGGGCTGCTGGTGCCTGTGCTGACACGGTGGCGCTGGCCCAGCGTCAATGCCTATGCGGCCTATCCCCAGACCCGGCACCTTTCCCAGCGGGTGCGCGTGTTCGTGGATTTCCTCGCCGAGCGCTTCGCCGGCGTGCCTTACTGGGACACGGCGATGGGAAGGTGACACTCCGAGCCCGCGTCCCCGCTGCTGGTCGAAAGATATATCGAATATACCCCTTTCGGGAGATTGGTTGGGCCCGCGCGGTGTGCGATACGTCGGTTGGGGCAGGTGATGCCCATATCGACAGGGATAAAGAGATGGTGATCGAGGTCAATGACGCGACGATTCCAGTGGACCCGGAGGGCTACCTCCTGGACCCCGCGAATTGGAGCGAGGCGGTGGCCGAAGAGCTGGCCCGCCGCGAGGGGATCACGCTCGGGGCCGATCACTGGAAGGTCATCGGCTTCATGCGCGACTTCTATGCCGAGCACGGCATCGCGCCCGCCGTGCGGTTCACGATCAAGTACATCGCCACCGAGCTCGGCAAGGGGCGCTCGGCGAATCCCTACCTGCTGGAGCTGTTTCCCTATGGCTACGTGACCCAGGCCTGCAAGATCGCCGGAATGCGCCGGCCCAGGGCTTGGAGCACCGGGTAGCTGCACTTCGAGCCGCGGTCGATCGAAAAACAACCCAACGCAAAGACGCAAAGGCCGCGAAGGGGCTCGATTCTCTTCACGCCGGTCGACCCATCGATTTGTGTGCAGTGGACAGCCGTGTAGGGCGGTTCGCCGAAGGCGAGCCGCCACCCAATATGTGGGGGGACCTCCGGCGGCTTGCGCCGCGGCGCAAACCGCCCTGCGGAGACTTTTGCCCTTTTACTTTCGACTCCCCCGCGGCGTTGACCCTGCCTCGCTGGCGGGAAACAATACCCCCCAATCGAGGCCGGCCGCACGCCTGTCCGCCCCGAGCGGAGGCGGGCGGCGGGACCTGCAGGCGATCCACCAACCCCTTCGATCGGCGAAACACCTCATGGAAAATCTGTGGAACGAGCGCGAGGCGGAAGGCTTTTCCGGCGAGCTGGGCCTGCGCGTCTACACCTCAAGGCTGTTGGGCCGAGAAAAGTCTCTCGTGCTGCACGGCGGCGGGAACACCTCGGTCAAGGTCCGGGAAACCAACACCCTCGGCGAGGAGGAGGAGCTGCTCTACGTCAAGGGCAGCGGCTGGGACCTGGAAAGCATCGAGGCCGAGGGCTTTTCGCCCGTGCGCCGCGAGCACTTGGTGCGCCTCGCCCGATTGGAGGCTCTGTCCGATCCGCGCATGGTGAACGAGCTCAAGACCCACATGACG
>JABAHQ010004646.1_pt2 | contig 30768 bp, 62 predicted proteins | sample 7062091 | NCBI WGS metagenome assembly JABAHQ01 (sample SAMN14534359, study PRJNA622989) | marine sediment metagenome | biome: marine biome [ENVO:00000428]; feature: marine pelagic biome [ENVO:01000023]; material: deep marine sediment [ENVO:00002113] | place: India: Gulf of Kutch | collected... | reverse complement strand
GAGGAAGACTAGTTCTATATTTATCCTTTAAATTTTCACCTTTAATTAGATAATTCTTATTCTGCATTTGATTAACTTCTACTTTCTTAAATACTTTCTCTAAAAAATCAATACTTAAATCTAAATACTTAGGCTCAATTTCGAAAGCTGTAAACTTCGAGGTTAACCACACTTGAGGAGTATTTCTCCAAGGATTATTTACAGGTATAATTCCATTATTTTTTAAAATATTACAAATCTCTAAAATATCATTCATTATTTCCCTCCACTTTATGCATTTTATTTAAAACTTCAGACGTTTTATATATTACTGGAAAATATCTATCAATTAAGCCAGTAGCGTCTAATAAATCGTATAGATAACCATTTTGTTGTCTTAATTCAGTTCTAGTTTTAATTTCCCTTTTAAGGTTATTAAAATAAGCGTCTTGTTGTTCTAAAGTTTCAAAACTATATTTACTTTTCTGTTTAAAGTGATTTTTTAATAACATTAATCTTCCTTTCTTATTCTCCTTTTAAAGGTTTTTGTTTCAAATCCCAATATAAAGAATCAAGTTCATCTTGCTCTTTTGATTCTACCGAGGAGGTAACTGTAACTTCACACAATAAAATAATCATACGCTCTAATGTTCCTATCCGATCTTTCAATTCGCTTATAGTTTGATTACTACGGCTTTTATTCTTTTTTAAATCTTTTTTTATAGCTTCTAATCCTAAAATTAAACTTGTAGTCATACTTTACTCCCTTCAATAAATCTTAAAGTTCCATCCGTTCCTTGACTTGGAATTTTAAATATTAATTCAAACTCAAGTTCTGGAAACATCTTTGAAATACTTTCCAAAGCCTTAACAGGCGGATTTTGAGCCGTTATAATAGCATAATCAAGCGAGTTTAAGTCATATCTAGGTGTTACATTTGCTCTTATGACACCTTCACGACATCCCCAATTAATTAGTTGCCAGTTTCTCACTTCCTTTTCAGTTTTAAGACCTTTAGGAACGGGTATAAAATTATTTAAATTAAACTCNNCTCTCCAATAGTCCACACCTTCGGCTTTTTGCTTAAGCTCATTCAATTTGCTTAATTCTCCTGAAATTAATAAAATATTGTGACAAAAATTAGGTATTCCCATTATTTTCCTCCCGGCACACTGCTTATAATTGTTTTGCCATTAAGTAGTTGAGTCATCACTCCTCGTGATACTTTAGAGTCATTTTGTCCAGTCTTGTTAATGACTTCAAATCTTAAAACTGGTGATACTTGAGTGTTTTCTACAGGTTTCTGACATTGGCACTTAAGGCCATTTTTAGTGTAGGCATACACTTTATCGTCATCGCATAAAACTCTACATTGCATCATGGGAACAGCTTCATTACCTACTTCCACATCCTTATGCATCTTATTGGTTGCACACCCTGTTAGAACTATACTTAATAAGAATATCACTATTAAAGTAGTTCCTAAATTAGCCAAAAAAGAGTCTTTAGAATCTTCCTTAAGGCTATTACTTACTTCCCAATACATATCAACAGTACCGCCGTCTTTTATAAATTGTTTTAATTGTGTTTTCATGATTACCACCAGCCTTCTTCATCATCATTGTCAGAAGTAAGTCCGTATTCGTTTGCGATATCAATCCATTCTTGATCTGTAATTTCATACTCGTCGTCAATAAGGTCTACTGGAGGTATTGCAGTATTGCCATAAACTTCTTCATCTCTCATGCTTTCGCAAACACTAACAACTTCAAATCTACAAACTCGCATTTTAGTACCTTTATAGTCTTGAGGCACACAAACAACATCCGCGGGATTGACTTTCACTTCTACTACTTGCTCAGAAAAGCTATGAGCATAATCAAAACAAGCCACGTGTAATCCCCTAGAACAGGTATTATTGGGATTATCGTCAACTTCTGACCTAGGCATTTCACAAACAGATCCCACTGAATTATCAAAAGTTCTAGTGTGTGGGTCCATAAAATCTCCTGTAACACCTCTATAAGCTATAAAATGTCCATCCTCGGTTATAGGGTGCCCGTTGTGCTCTAAGAACTTATAGAGCATTTCTCTGGAGTTGAGTGAAGGATTCTTTTTAAGGTTTTCCCAGAAATTAAGTAATGAATTTGTTGGAAGTCCTAAATCCCTTATGGCTAAAACTTTTCTACTTAAAGCATTGGGAAGTGGTTCACCATCTATATTGATAATACCGTCAACCAAAGTTAAACCCATTCTATTAAAGGACTTTTCTACATCTACAATTTCTGGAATATCTTCTAATCGATCTTCCTTAATACACTCAATAACTTCCCTATATCGTCCGTCACTCTTATGGATATTTGTGGTTTTCCCTTCATAATTTAAAATAATTGAATTTTCTAATATGTGATAATTGATATTCATTATAATGTCCCTTCGGTTTTTGCATTTATGTACTTTACTAATTCTTTTTTAATATTGTCATCTAATCTACGACTTTCATCTAGTAATTTTTTCACAATTATTAGGTCATTGTCAAGAAGATTTTTAAATTTCTCAATTTGAGAATCGGCTCGTTTAGATTTAGCGTCATTTTTTACTTTATCTTCTATTAAGGCCGGAATTAAAGAGGTATTTCCTAGATTATTAAACTCTTTTAAAAACTTATTCAAAAATTTACTTTTAATACCTACAAGATTATTTAAGTTTTTAATATCATCCTTATAGTACGCAATTTTTTCGTCCTTATAGGAGTTTATATCAGTACCAGTAGGCTTATAGCTATCTAAAAACTTATCAAGTGGTGTAAAGTTCTTATCGCCTTTAATCTTTTTTAAATTAGTCTTTGAAATGCCACAAATTTTATAATCTTTTAAATATTTTTGTAACGAGTAGCATTGATCTTTAGGGTATTTTACCCAAGAGCCACCGTCCAGAACAACATATAAATATTTTTGCTTATTACTACTTAAAGTAATATCTTCAAAGTATCTGGCTGAGAACTCTTGAGTCCCTCGTCTTAATAAGTGTAAACATACTTCATCACTTTCAAGCTTTTTCTTCGCTTTTAAATCAGGCCTTATAGTGACTTTTTTAATCTCAACGTCACTTAGGTCTTTAATTTTTAAGTCCTTTTTTAAAGCCTTATAGGCTACATCAAAAGGTTTTTGATCTCCTGTGTCAGGTGCTTTTTTAGGTTTTATTAAATATATATGCTCTCCAAAGTCAAGCTCTGAAAGTAATGCTCTTAAGCGTTTATTTACTTTAATCTGAGAGTCATCAGATTGATCGAAATAAATATAATCCAAAGCTTTTAAGGGAATTCTAATTTTCGAAAATCTTTTACTTAAGTATTCTTTTCTTAAGCCTCTAGCGTCACTGAAACACTTATACACTTCTACCAGTTCGAATAAGTCACAATGTAAACCGCTATAGCCCGCCATGTAGCCTATATCATACCCTTTATAGGACGTGTAATCTTTTAAATTAAACTTATCTGAAAGTTCAATATACTTTTTAAAATATTCTTTTACCTCACTTATGGCAGAAAATTCTTTCTTAATTGTCTTATGGGCCTGTTCTAAAAGTTTAGTGCAAAGTAATTTTAAATTTTTAAGAGTGTGTTTTGAATCTGAAATTTCTTCCCTTGACGCTGATACTTCTAAAAAACCATTGGGAACGTGCAAAATAAAAGGCCTGTTAATTAAAGCCCTTAATTCTACTAATTCGTCAACTTTTTCGGACAAATCATGTAAAGAGTAAGGTATTCCGTCAATTACTGCAATGTCAACTTTTCTATAATACGGACTTATATAACTTGGAAGATCTTTTTGTATCTCCAAGTGATCTGTAAACATTTTTCCTTTTTCCCTTATAGGACTTTCGATGTCTCCTCTTAATTCCACTGATTCAGTCCAGAAATAAGTTGCTCTTAAAACTGCTTTTTTAAAACTGTCAATATCATGTGAAGATACTGCAATTTGAATCTCGGTCCCGTTTTCCTCGTCGGTGTTTTCAGTGCTTATAAGATCTAAACGGCCATTGCTTGACTCACCCGTATGAGCTATATAAGTCCTTTTAATACCATCTATAAAAGTTATTATGGTAAAAGAATCCGTGTAGGCCCATGCTGATTTTGCCCCAATTCCGAAACCACCCGTCTCCTTATTGTCTTGTCTTTTAGTAGAAGCCCCATAAAGCACGAAAACGCTTGACATTCGATCAGGAGACACACCAGGTCCGAAATCCCTTACTTTAAAAGTAGGCTCAATGAGTGACGGTACAGAGACTCTTATAGGCTTGTCCGAGTCAATCTCCCTCATTGCGTCACGAGCATTCGAACAATATTCTTGAACCAGAGTTTGAATTTTGTTTTTATAGAGTCTATTCCTTAAAATCTCAATAACTACCGAAGCGTCTCCAATTCCAAAGTTTTCGCTTTCGCCTTTAAAGTTAGTTTTAAGCGTGTTTTTGTCGTTTACTAGTTTCATTTAATTCCCCTTTTTTAAAAGTTTTAATTGCAAAATATAAGCTTATAGCTATAAAAGAAAACGGAATAACTAACAAAAGTAAACCTATAAATATTTTCTTATAGCTTAAATTTTTCATTTATTGACCCTTTTCATTATGAGACTTTTTAATATTGTCTCGTAATGAGATTATTTCAATATTTTCTACAGAATAATGTTTTTTAGAGTTTACACGGTCAAGAGACGGCGTTTTTCCGTCCTTATAGAGCTTTAAAATACTTTGCTTATTAAGCTCGCAAAATTCTTTAAATTGGTCCCGTGTCATTTCAAGTCTTACACCCTTTTTAAAATATATTTCATTTTTAGGATTATTCCGGTCTGGATATTTTCCGTTTATAGTCCTTTTATTTAATACGTGCCATGTCTGTTTGAAAAAATATGCGACCGTTCCCCGTTTACAACTAGGCATTTTCTTTTTGCAGTCTTTACAAGTCCCGTGATATCCGTCAAGCCTTGAGCGGTCTTTATGAAAAGCCTTATAGACCTTTTTTGTTTTACACTTATTGCACGTTTTCATTTGTTTTATTCCTTAAAATTTTAATTTCATTCCTTAAGTTTTTAATAGATTTTTGCAATTTTAATTCTGATTTTAGATTTTTATTGTCAATAATGCTAAACCCCGTTGGCGGTGTATTTTTTAAAGCATGTAGTCTCATTTCAAGATCAAAAAGGTTTTCGCATTTTCTTGTCAATATGTCATTACTGTTTCCGAAAATTGGTCTCATTTTAATACCTCATACAGTTCATGTTTTAATGTTAGCTTTTTTAAGATTCAACCAATTGACGCAAACATAAGGCAAAAAAGACTTTTTGCATACCGTTTTTACGAATGCCATTACTCGGTGCTCTTGTAGCATTGCTTTATCGACTGCTTTTAAGGCCGTGTCGCTTTCAATCTCTATGGTTAATAAATACTTATATTTCATATTAAGCCACCTTTTTATTGGTTTCAATTTGTTTTACAAAGCCCGACGTGTCCTTTTTTGCCTCGCCTTTCGCTTTTAAAGCCACCACAAGGCCACCTCGTTGATCTAAAAACCTTAAGTCGTGCCCATCGCCGTCAATGGTTTTAAAACCTTTCCACGAGTCCGGTATTTCGTTGAATACCACGGCCACATTGTGACCGTCTTTTAAAGCCTTAAGGACTTGAGCATCGTTGTTTTCGCTTGCTGAAAAAGTCACATACCAATTAGTCTCATTTTGAGATGCCTTAAGGTATTTCGGGACTTTCGTATAATCATAAAATTGAACTGTTTTAAAACGCTCAAAAATATTGAGATTATTTGAATCTCTGTATGAAAACCACGGTATATCCGTCGTCCCGTTTAGTCTTATAGCAAGCTTGACGCCGTCCTTATAGGCCTTTTTTTGTAATTTCATGATTTCACGGTCAAGATGCTTTAAAAACTCATTTTTAAAATAAAAGAAATATAAAGTTTTGCGAAGTCTTGCGTTTTGAATTGAATCAAAGCGGCCACGTCCGGCGGTATTAAGACAAGCGGCGGCGCAACCTTTCGAGGCCATTGGGCACAACGTGCCTTTTTTATTCATGAAATCAAAAACCATGTTAGCGGGTGACAAATAAAGAATATAAGATTTTATATTTTTATTAAAGTTAGCGCTTTTTGTTAGTTTTGCAGTGGAAAGGTCCTCGGAAAGTAATTTCAACTTACCTAAACCTTTCAGCATTTCATATTTTTCAGTTTCGGTCAAGGTATGAAAAACTTTAAAACCTTGTAAAAAATCATTTAAATATTTAAATTGTCTCATTTTTAATCCCTTCAAATTATATATATTCTACTAATCGGTGTAATTTCAAAAAACTTTAATACTTTTTTAATTCGCAATAGTTGAAGCAATTGCAGACTTTGCGAATAAATGCCCGTCGTTTCTGGTGTTTTTCAAAGTAGTATTTAAATCAACCTTATGATTCAAAAAATAGTCTGTAATGTCTGCCCCTAATTGAGACGCATTATAATTTGAAATATCAAAATAAAGATCAAGTGTAATAAGGCCTTTCGAGGCACGTGGAAAACGTTGCGAATAAGATACCGGACTATAACTAGGAAGTCCACGTACTCCAGTCGAGTCTAGAACTACATTTTTAATTTGAGCCATGCCCGCCTTTAAAGGACATTGCTTTTTGCGTTTTATTTTATTGAATTCTTTTGAATCAAAAGAGACCGTCACTTTAAGCTCTAGACCATGTTGCCCGTATCCCCTTGCTTTCTGAATTATTCCGGTCATTGATTTTATATATTCCATGAATTCCCCTTTTTTAATTTATATAATACTCATCGGTGTGATATCAGAAAACTTTAGGAATTTTTAAAAAAATAATGAATAAATTAGTAAAATCATCGGTGTATAAAAGGCCATAACTAAAAGGCCATAAATAAATAGAAAAATAAAAACAATGCTAAACTTTACAAAAATCTCAACCATGACTATAGACCTTTCAATTTTGATTTTCTTCTAATAAGCTTTAATTTTAATTTAATTAGTAAACGTCTCATTTTACACCTCATCTAGTTTCAAGGTCAACCAATATTGACCACGTTCCCCGTTCACGTCTCGAATATCAACCACGGTCCAGATTTCACCTAATACCGTCATTGTCTCGCCTTTTCTATAAGCTCTTTTTACTTTCAATCTTTTAGTTCTCATGACGTTCCCTTTCATATATAATACTAATCGGTCAAGAGCCGAAAAACTTGAGTGAAAAATTACAAATATTTTCCGAGGTCTTGAAGAGGTCTTGACGTATTAGTTTTCATGTAGCCACGACGTCGATCATGCAAACGTGCTTTGAAACCTGATTTTTCGGAATGAGTGAATATTTTTAATATTTTTTGTAACATGGCTTTGACTCCTTGTATCTGAATTCATACTAAACCAATCGGCCCGATACGTCTAGAACTTTAGTAAAAAATCACGCTGCTTTTACTTTTTTTGTATTTTGTTCAATAAATTGGTTCAAAATGAGATTCACGCCTTTTTCAACTTCGTTCGAAATATAAAAATAATCAGTCAATTTAATATCTTTGCGAAATCGTTTCAAATAGTCTTTGCTTGCTTGATCGGTGTTTCGAGTATTTAATTTCAAAGTTTTCATCAAGTTTTTTGAAATTGTTTCTGCAATCATCTCCTCAATGGCCCGTATCCTAAAACTTTTTCCCGATGTTGGTATAGTAGTTCTATTTAATTTGAAACCCGTCCAGTGCCCCAATTCATGAAGTAATAAACGCAAAGCCATGTCTGAAAGCTCGACGTTGTTGTATCTGCTCTGAATCAGTAAAAAATGACTCGAAAGGTCCCGTTTAGTTGCCAAAAATGCCTCGGAATTAAAACCCATTGAGCCACCAATTTGATACATTTCAAAATGACAAGCAAACTTGAACTGTATCTCATTTTGATTCAATTGACCAATTATTTTTTTGAATAGTTCTGACTGGTTTTTCATGAAAGCCTCACTTTGTTTTTGAAATCAACGTGAATGACGTTGTTTTCGTTTTCATTGAGTTCGAACGGTTCAAAGTCTTGATCGTCGAGTGAGTATTGATTTTTTGTAGCATTGACAAGTGACTCGAAGTGAGACCACTCCTTGACTTCACGTTCGAAAATTTCACGGGCAATAACTTCACAAGTACCAGAATAATACAGTTGCGTCTCAATCTCTTCCCGATGAGGTATAAATAAGACTGTATACTTTGCACTGGACGTATTGGGTTCTAAGTTCGAGGTTTCTTCAATTAGTCGCAAAATACCCATCTCATTCGAGCTAAATTGCAATTCTTTTAGATTTTGTTTCATTTTGATACTCCTTTGGTTTCAATTAGTTGTATAGTTCTAAAACAGCGTTGACATTGATATTTCGCCCCTTTTTTGATTTTTCGATATCGAACGGTCTTGATTTCGTACACTCTTTCGGGACACCCGCAAGTCGCTTTTGCTACTACTCGGTGTTTTCGTTTCAATCCTTTGGTATCATATGAATGACACCTTTCAGGCTTTCGGCCTAACCTTCGCATGACTGCTTTCCACGTCGCGCCGTGACCGCCGTACTTGAAAACTTGCATTTCAACGGCGTGAGCAAGTTCATGGTATAAAGTCCGAGTCAATTTTTCGTCGGTATCTAACAAATGAGGATTGAGTTCAATGTGATTCGATTTCGTGAAATATCGTCCAGAAGTTGTCCTCATTCTCGAATTCCAACGAATTTCGGGTATTTCAACACTTGGATATATCTCGGCCACGTGATTGATGATTTTTTGCATGATTTCATCCATTTTCAAAACCCTTTTAGCAAGATCCTTGACTTGTTTTGTTGGTTTATTGATTTTGTACAAATATTCGTGTCCCATGGTTTCCCCTTTCCCAATTAGTTGCAGATCATGACTGTAAACCCCGCGTCTTGTAGGGCTTTGAGTTGTTTTGCTTCAATTTTTCTAACTCTGATTAGTTTCATGACCGCGCCTTTCATATATCACGTATCGGTGTAATTCGTCGTAACTTGAGTAAAAAATCAAGAAATTTCGTGTAATAGTTCTAATTCACTCGTGGACCAAAGTTTTTTCAAATTCCCCGTTTCTTCACGTACGGCGAGGTATGTATCAAGCGCTTTGCGTGAATCGGTTTCGTACCCGTAATTGAGACAAAAATCCTCGAAATCCTCGGAATAATCCACGTTCAAACAAGCTAAAACGTCGTATGTGTAGTCTTTTTTCTTGATTTCGGCGGCGTGTTTTTTCTTTGCATTTTCGAGCTTGAAAGTTGAGCGATATTGTCTCGGATTGAGTTCTGGACCGTATGTGTCATTCAGAGACGTGTAAAAAGTAAAGGTGTATTGGTGACGGTCTGTTTTCAAGGTGACTAATAAGGCGTTGACTGGACTATCGTTTTTTTGATCTTGCCACGGCGCGAATTGACGGCCTAAACGCTGGATTTTCATTTCGGTATTGGTTTTTTTCAAAAATTCATGTGCTTGTTGTAAGTATGTGTCTTGCATTTGTTTCCCCCTTTTTTCAAAGTTCATATATCACGTATCGGTGTAATTCGTCGTAACTTGAGTAAAAAATTGAGAAATTCTCACAAGTCCCCGAAATCACGGGATTTTCGCCCCGAAAAAAAGAAAATCACCCGCCCAATTCCCCTCAAAAACAGTAATAGTAATATGTGTAATACTCGTGTAAAGAATATGTGTAATATGTAATGAAAAAACGCATGACCGTATGTGTAAAAGTAATGAATATTGAATAGGAGTAATGAATAGTAATAAGGTCATGTGTAAAGTAAAGGGTATGACATACACTTGCTAGTAATAAATGATATGTAGTAAAGTCTTGCTAGTAAAATAGTAGTATTGCAAGGCCGTGGTATCAAGACCAAAGGCCGTATCAGTGAGGCAAGTAAAAAGAGTGTTGAATAGAAGTATTGAATAGGAGCGAATCAGAGGTAAGTTGTTGATATTGTTGAGGGTTTGAGTGAGTAGGTGTGAGTTGTGGATGTGTAGGGAACATGCAAAGCAAAAACAATTGCCATGCCAAAAATGCCAATTCCTGAATAATATCAATATGATACGGTATGTGTCGCTAATGTAACAGAGGTCCAGCCATGCAATATAATATCAAATATCATGCATACTAAACATTGAATATCAGAAAAAGGCTAGTGATATCAGGTACATAGGGGGGATGTCTCATTTCAGTACAATGCCCTAAATTCGGTGCCTAGCTCACACACCCACCAACTACTCATAACTATTCCTGACTGTTCGACTCAACATTAGACAGTGTTACACCGGGGGTATGTTACTTAAAAACTTGAAAAATGGGTCCCCTATTGGTTCTATATTTGGAATTTTGATAAATATTTGAAATTATTGATGAACTACCTCGTCAGAGGCCTGAAAATCGCCCCTATTGAGAGGTATTAGGTTAGAACGTGCTAGTGATACGGTATACCTTGCTACGCTTAGGCAGGCTCTGAGGGGCTAAAATAGGCTTTAAAATCGACTCTTAAAATGTCTTGCCCACGCAAACCTTTGGACTTATAATGGGGAAGTGGATATTCTTTTTTATATACTTTTTTTGTACTTCTTATTATAGGTAGGGCCTCTCTTATTTCCAAGTAAATCGCACCTTTCTTAATGGCTTGGTTTATTTTATTTTTAGTAATTAAATCGAAATGCGGAAAATGTCTAGAATAATGGTTCCATTCAGGTTTAAGTTTTAACTCCCCAACGGCAAAATCATATAATTCTTTCAAAGATTTGTCTGAAAATAAATGTCCCATACTATCTAAGTATATTGCCACTTCTTATTCTCCTTTAGTTAATTTCAGTCCTTTTCGACTTTAGAGAGGACGTTTGGGACATGTTCTAATCATTCCTCATTCCAAATAGAAGTTTCATATATTCTTGAAATTTTTCGTTTTATATCTATGAGTTTTGCGTAAGTGTCTGTGCTTTCTAAGTCACAATGGTAAACTTCTTCTAGAATATCGTAGACCTCGTTAAGCTTTCTTTTCTTTAACTGGTCTTTTTTCAATTGAGTATACTCCGCTAGTGAAATTGTTACTGTTGGTGTAAATCTTTCATTTGCCATTAGGCTCTCCTTTTAAGAATTTTATATTATTCCGTAAAAATTCATCCATCCGTAAAGTAGTAAACTTTGTAATACAATTATTATACAGAAAATTTTTAGATTCATCTTTTCCCAAATTATAGAATGAACTATCTGCCCCAAGAAAAGGATTACTAATAAACTTGGTAAAAATATTAATAATTTAAACTCATTCATTCTTCTTTCCTCCAAAAAGTTTTCTATATTTCTCTTTTTTCATCATTTTCTTATAAACGTCATAACTTAGATAAATAGGCACTTTTTCTGGTCTACCATGATGTTTAATAATATGTCCATACGCGTTCTCGACTGTTTCATGTGTAATGTATGTTTTTAGTTTGGCCGTTTGTTTATTATCAGAATCTTTCATTCGCCGTTATTCTCTCCTTTTCAAAATAACCTCATATATGGGTTTTTTAAGTTTCTCCATCTCACGTTTCATATTAGCAGATCCTCGACTCTTTCCGTCCCAGAGCAATAAAAGGGCATCTGCGTATTCTGCCATTTCGCGATTTCTAATAGGTCCAGCAGCTTTACCGTGTTTACCCCAATCAGCAGGAAATTTTGTTATCTTAAGACAGTTTAGATATGCAAATTTTTCTCCGCTCTTATCTGCAACTCCACTATTACCAGAAACTACTTCTTCTGGAAATATCTCGTAGACTGAATAAATAGCATCTTCTATGAATCTGTGGTCAATAATTCTTAAATTTAGTAAATCCCTGCTTCCCGCTATTATCAATTTCATAAGCCATGTTCCCCTTTTTCCAGAAATTCTTTTAAGTTTTTTAGAGCTTGGTCGGCTTTTTCTCCATGCCCAGCTTCTTTATAAAACTCCAAAGCCTTTCGCATTTCTTCGATGACGGGGAATAAATCTTCAGCGCACTCTTTATACCCTACGGACCTAACTAAATCAGTCGGATCAGTGCCGTAGATTTCTACCATTTTTTCTATACCTTTACGATACTTGGTTTTAAAATTACTCATCTCTAAACTCTATTTCTTCTAATAAATCATAATCTATTGGAAATCTATAAATCAGTGTTTTTGTGTAGGCATCCGTTTCTACTTGACGTTGAGACGGCATCAATAAAAAGTTAGAATGGCCTAAGACGTCTTTTAGCTGATTAAATAACTTAATATAAATTAAATCATCTTTTTGTTCATTAAATGACTTACTTAGATCTACGCATCTAAAAGATAAAGATATTGTAAATGTCTCTAAATCTTCTGATTCAATAATAAACGGACATTCTAAACTTACAACGTCACCTTGAGTGTAATAAACTTTTAATAGGTCTTCTTTTTTAAAATTCATTCTTTCTCTCCAAATACTGACACCATAAAATGTCTTTCACCGTTTCTAGTTTCAATTAATTCAAGCTCTACGTCTTTAACAGTATATCTATCTTCCAATTCCTGCCTGCGTTTAGCAGCACCTAAGGCTCGTTCTTTTAATTGATCTAAAGTTAAGTTGTACTTATCTATTAAATAAAATATCGAAAACTTTACGTACTTATTATTTTTATCTTCTGGCTCCCACTCAGGAATCATACCATCACACTCCGGCTGGTCGTCAAAGAGTTCATCATAATAAAGAGGAGGTTGCATTCCTTGGTGTTCTAAAAATTTTAATATAGATCTTGCTTTATCAGGATAAGACATTGGAATTATAGTAGCGTCTAGACCTATAAGAAAACCTTGCAAAGTTTTTAACATCTCACTTCGTTTCATTAGATTCGTCCCTTGTCTTTTAGATAATTTATAATAGCTGCTTCTAGCTCTAAATGTTTACCCGAAGCAAACCCTATCTTGTCTCCATTGTCATTATAAAAATGGACTGTACCATCGTTTTCTTCATATTTACCTTTTGACGTATTATCCTGTGTTTTAACTTTTTTCAATGCTCGATCAATAATTTTTGGACACATTTCCCAAGCCTCATCTCTTGGGTCTACAGTTTGGTGACCAAACATTCCGCCAAACCCAGATTGCATATGTTCCAAAGCATCCCTCATTATCTTATTTTCCTTTAAGAGGTCTCTTTCCTTATATTGTAAATCTAAAAGTTTTACTTTGTTTTTAGCATAATCACTTAACAGACAATCATAATTAGTTTTTGTATCTTGTAGTTCTTGTGTTAAAAAGCCTATTTCTGATTCTTCATTTGAATTCTGTTTGTTTACATGATCTATTACTTTACTTTTAGCTTCCTTATTAACGTCTTCAGAAGATAAGTCTCTATGGCAAGCTGGTAATATAACATGATTTTTCATTAGATCTAACTCGTCCATAATCTCTAAAGCTTGTTCTGTTGATAATTCCACCCCTTTAAAAGACAATGAAAATTTTTTTAATTTTTCTTTAATTATTTCGAATTGTTTATTGTATAGTTTATAATGCATTATTCAATCTCCTATTCATCGTAGTGTCCTGCCCTGTTTAGGTTTATCATTGAGTGTACTTTATTTACTAACTGGGCAAGGTCTCCCTCAAGTCTTAGCTTAGGCATTGGGTATTCTGCGGTATAATCACCATATTCCCCTTTCTTAGCTGTGGACTCTAAGTTTTTAACTAGTTTGTGTAAGACTTTTATATCTTCCAGTAAAAAATTTTGTTTTTCACTCATTTTTAGTCCTTTTTAATCTAAAGCTATGCCCATAGATATCATATACAAATTAGCTCCCACGTTTGGCTTACTAATTCCCGCATTACTGAAATGTCTTATAATAATGCCGATAGTGCTACCAGTCTTAGGATCTCTTAATCCATAACCGAATTCGGTATTAAATTGTAAATTGCCTGATAATAAAACTTTTGCTTTATCAAAATAACAAGGCCCTGTGATAGCTTCGGCATAAATAAAGCTTAGAGGTCTTACAGATACGCCCGCACGTGCGCAAGCATACAATGAGTGATAGCCATCAATTACATAACGCTTACCTTGCTCATCTCTTGGAGTAGTAAATTTACTCATTCTATAAAACCCTACGGAGTATCCATAAGTAAAATTAGAATCATAATTTTTTAAATAACTTACATCAACGTTTATTAGGCGATCATCATAAGTATCATTAAATCCGTATTCAACTCCACCGCTTATCTTTAATTGATCTTCTGCTTGCGCTGAAAAACTAATAACTAATAATAAAAATATTAACCTAGCCATTTGTATACTCCGTGGTATGAAATTCTTGTTCTTAAAGTTATATCTTCTAATTGATCCATTCTAATCTCTACTAAATCATGTCGGTAAATAGCTCCAAACCAATTCTTCTTAATAATTTTTCTGTGAAAAGTTTTAAAGTTTTCTTCCTTGCCGTAAAAAAGCGCACACTCTAAACGCTTCGCCATCATACGTGACATACTTCTTATTTGACCGTCTAAATTCATTTCATTACTCCTACTAACTTAATTAGAATATTTACTGTAAATAAATGGACTGTTAGTGAAATAACTCCTGGAATTACAAGCCACGGATTTATATATACCGATAAAAGTAAAAATAAAGGAAAAGTAAAAACGGTACTTGCTAGGACCACGGCTAAGGTTAATAAAATAGCTATTAGTAATTTCATTTCACTACTCTCCAAGGTCCTTTTTCATGTTTTTTACGTTCGAGATTACGCATTAGCCCTTCTTCTAATTCTTCAACTTTATTTGAGGCAAATTCATATTTGTAATAAATTTTTGGATCACCTGATCGAGTATAAAATCCAAATATATTTTCTCTATAAAACACCCAAAAAGGCCAATACCATTTTTTAAGTTGAATTCTATATTCATCATTGTTTTTTACAATTCTAAATTTAACTGGTAATTTATTTTTCATTATTAATATCCTCGTCATAAACTCCCAAAGCACTTCGAAGGTCGAAAATGTGTCTAACAGCTTTTTTGTATTTTCTTTTATATTTTTTTACTTCTTTTTTTTGTTTAAGTAGTTTCATTTCATTCTTAAAGGATATAAACCCCAAAAACGTTATAATCACCACTTGAATTATAGTTAGTATAAATAATATTACTTCACCTGCTGTCATTTTAATTCTCCCTTTGATTTACTTAAATTATCTCAAACAATAATAGTTTTGTCTAGTAAAAAGTTCAAAGTGTATCAGATTGAGATCTCCTTTTAATTCTTTCTATACTTTTAATTGCTTGTTCTATGTTCTTTCTACCCACAGGATTATCGCTAACGCATTCTATCTTTTTAGGAACAAAACCTATGCAATCCGAAAAAGCCATATCTTCTAACCACTTAATAATGTCATAACCAGTCTTCTCAACACCGTCTTCAAAAGAGGCTAAGTCATGGTCTAGTAATAATAAGTCCCAAGGACCATTATGTTTTAATTGATTCATACCTTCTGAAAAAGTGCGGGCAATAGCCGTCACTGGGTGGCGGACATTAGCGCTTTTGGAGGTTCTCTCGTCATCTATAAGCAGTACTCTCTTAGACATTGTACTCCTTTACTACTCTATTATTTAAATATAAAATTACTACATCATTAACAAAAAGCACTTCTATTAGATCTCCTTTTCTAATATCGAAAAGCCTAGTAGCACCAATAAGAGTTTCTTTATCGTGAATTTCTACAATAAGCTCAAAACAGTCTTCAGATATTATAAAATAAGTTACAGCGCGGCTTAGACTTACAACCTTCTGTTTATCTTTAAAAGTCGGAAGCGGTATTCCTGTTTTGACAAATTCCAACGTAAGCCTGCTGCCATCGTAGGTAGGTTTTATAGGGCTTATTTCTACACCTCTTATATTGTTCCCTTGAAAGTGTTCAAACAATACTGATTCAAGATCTGTACGGTCCAGGTCGTCAGGGTAGATGACTTCTAAAGTGACTTGGTGTTTCTTCTTTAATCCCAATTTTTGACTCCTTGTGTTATTCTGTGAAAAAATTTTGTTTTTTATTTCAACTCAAAGCAATTAATTTCATGCCATCTAATTTCATTTTCAGTAGCTTCGTATAATATTTCACTACACATGCTACAAGTAGGATGCTCATCTGCATTAGTATGGTCGTCAATGCAGTGGGAACAAGGGGCGGTAATATGACAAGTACATCCGTTGCAATCTTCTGGGCAATATGCATATTTGGGTTCCATTTAATCTTCCTCATCGATTAATAAGTTTTTTTCTTCTTCTGACAATTCTGTTGGTTTTAGAGGTTTTGGATTTATGTAACTTGGTAAGGAAATTATTTGCATAAATGTAGTCGCGATGTGATATTTAGTATCTGCAAAATAACACTTTAATCTAAACCAAACTGTCGTTTTCCCAAATACTCTTCCCATTTTATCTCCCTTAAAATAAAAATGGCGAGCCGCCACCTCACAACTTTCTCCCGTCGAATTCAAAGGATACTTCTAAGGTTCTCATAATAGGAACCTGCTCCTCGTATGTGACACGTAAATAGATTGTCCGGTCCGCTCTATTCGGGGCGCTGTTTTGATAATATCTGGTCAGTTTTCATTCTGACTTGCATCACCACTTTGTGCTAGCTTCCAGGCAAGGTGACTCCTTATCTTTAATATAGCATTGCGTTAAACTCACGTCAACTCTTTTTTTTCTTTTTCTTTGATTTTTTAGTTTCAGGTCTTTTTGAATATCCAAATCTTTCGAAATAGTTAAAATTAAAGCCTTCCTCTTTGCAGGCAACCATTTGACAGCACCTTCTATTCCAATCGAAACCTACCATATCACAGGCCGTTGGAGGTTGGCCTAATTCTTCACATAACGCTTCATATTTCTTCTCAATCATATCATATTGATAATCAGTGATTAAAGGTTTGGATTTCTCGTAATAATGATATTTATATTTAAGAATGTCCCAAGATAGTTTAACCATTTCTTCACGTTTAGTCATCGTTTACTTCTTTGTAATTAAAAAATCTATTGCAACTTCCATATCTCTATAACAAGTCCTATGCATGTGTAGCTTTTTACTGTGTGTTGCTATAAAACTGTTTAAAAATTTGTTCTCTTGCTTGTAGTCCTCTAATTCTTTCTTATAAAGATCTAACTCATGTTTGTGTACTGTTTCTTTTCTTTTTAGTCGTTCTTCTCTAATTTTTTTATTAGTTTTCTTTTGAGCTTCTAATAACTTTTTTTCTTTTCTAAGCTTCCTACACTCCATAAAATAGTACGCCATCACAGCGCTGATTAATATTAATAATAATCCCATATATACTCCCTTATTGTATAGTTCCATTAGCTAGGACGGAAAAATTGCACTGCTGCTGATCTGTTGTTCTATAATTTCCCGGCGTTAAAATAGTTAAATGTCTTTTTTGATTATTACCGTTTCCACTTTGGAAATAAGCAACATACTTACCTGAGCTTGTCTTCATAATAATCTCGTCAAAACCCGGACCATCACCACAAGGGTCTACGTAATCCACTACAGTGTCTTGAGCTTCTAAAGCTGCCAAATCAGCTACTACGGTGTTTAACTGATTTTGTAATGCATTTTGATTGTTTTGTAAAGTGTTTATGACGGTAGTATTATTTTGTTGAGTATTAGATAATACAAAAATGTCTGTTTCTAGCGAGTTAATTTGAGCTGTCATTAAATTAACCATGTTATTTAAGAATTGAATTTGATTTTCAATGTTTTCTATAGATTGACTATTTTCTTCCACGGTCTCTGCCACTTTATCGATTTCTTCAGAATCTCTGCCAAATATCATATCACATAAGGTGTCCAAATCTCCCTTACACCCGCGAGTAATATCCTCCGCCATTCCGCATCCCATTAAACTTAACGTCAATACTATTAAAAGATATTTCATTTTATCTCCTTTAATCTCTGCAAATCTTTTCTCTAATTAAAGTCATAGTAAATTTTTTAAAATCTCTATATACTTCAAGTACTAAAACAGTTCCAGCCTGTCCTCTAATGGTTCCACCTGACTTATTTCTTATGTAATCTCCCTTTCGTAGTCCTGCTTTTGAAGCGGGATATCCTTTTATGACTCCTGTTATTTCAATATGGCTAGCTCCAAAATAATGTGTTGTATAAACTCCAATACCCTCATAAGAGTTTTCACATTTCGCATCACCTTTACCAAGAGTCTTAGGAATTATGTTGCCAGTTTTCTCCTCTTTTTTCTTAGTTTTATTTTCTTTAACTTTTTCTTCTATTTGAACTTCTATTTTATGTTCATTTTTAGACTCTAATGTTTTATCTTCCTGAGCCGTATAAGAAATAGCTAAAAATATAAGTAAATGTAAAAATAAAGATAGAAAAAGATATTTACGATTGAGACCATAAATCATTAATTTCTTCTTTCTTTACGCTAATAATTTTTACTTGTCTTCCTTTAGAATATTCTTGGAAAAGGTCATATCTATGTAACTTATTATACAAAGTTTTGATAGTAATACCTAAAGAAGCTGCTGCTTTTGTTTTATTTCCTTCGAATTGATCTAAAGTTTCTGTTATTAATTGTTTTTCCATTTCTGCTATTGTTTTCATTTTATTTTCTCCTTTGTTACAGGTATAACGCTTGTTCTTTTAATGTTATCTCTTTAAACGGAACTAAAATCCAACGGTGCTCATAAGCCGTGTGTAATACTCCTCTAAATTCGTGTTTTTCTTTGAAATCGCTATAATAAAATACAAAATCCTTAGGACAAGCAATTACAAAAAATCTTTGATATTCATTTAAATTTATCTCAAATCCCAACATCGGCTCTCCGCCGAACTCTAGAGCATATAAATCAGCCATATTTTGTACTGCTTGTACATCTAAAACTCCTTTACTCAAATTAAGAGAAGGTTGTTTTTTAGCTAGCAATTGAATAAATTCTTTTTTTAAAAATTCCATAATGTAATCTTCTACGCTATTCTCAGAAAGACGAGAATTTTCATGTAAATAGTTATAAAAAGGTTTAGTTTTTAGTACGTCTTTTTTTAAATTACAATCTAAAGGTATTTTTGAAGAATTCGCAATCCCAGGCTGAAGCCTACTGTGACGTGCGACTGTTATCTCTGAGTTATTAGAGTAAACCTGCTGCCTACTAACAGAGTATAAAAATTCCTCAAAAGCTTCTAATTTACAAACTCCTGCGGAAGTATAAATTTGTAACTTACTTAAATCTTTAATCGAGATTAAATCCATTTACAATATCCTTTAAACCTCTTACGGGGTCGTTTTTAAGTTCCTGTAGCTCTTGTTGTTGAACTTCAATCACACGTTGTAAATTTTGAATGGAAATATTAATGTCAGACCCCATATTACGAACAATATTATTTAAATCCTCTATTTTCATCTCCATTTCTTCATTATTTTTTTGAACGTGTTTGGATTGAGACGTTTTAGAAAAACTCACATCATTATCTCCTATAAGATTTGATACTTGTTTTAAATAGGCTTGTATAGAATTTGGAACACCGTCAAATACATAATTACAACTATAACATTTATATAGATCTTTATTCTGTCCCTGAACATTCATAACTCCTAAATATTCATGAGAATCACTTCCATAGTAACAATGAGTACAGCTTATATGATTATCACATGCAGTATGAAGTACTTTTATAATATCTAAATTAATATCTAGGCCGTCATACATAAAGGGTTCTGGTGCTATTTCTATGTCATTAGGACTGTGCGATACTTCCAACCCCTTAGCACTACTAGGCGTTTCTGTAAAGTTTTTAAATTTGTAATCACTTGAAAGCTTAGTCTTTCTCTTTTTAGCCATTTTATTCTCCGCTAGCTTTACTACCTTCTAGAGCAGGCTGTCCAACATTCATTCCAACATTAAACCCTGGAGTAGGTACTTTTTCGAAAACTTTAAGAGCCATCTCTTGAACAAATTTAGTATTCTTATCGCCGTTCATTTGAAGTTCTTGATAAGCTTCAGTCATTTTCTGGTAATACTCTTCGGCAGCCTTTGATTTAGCTTGAGAAAGTTGTTCAGCATGCTTAGTTTTAAGATCATTAATAGATCGTTCTTTATCGATTTCTGCTTGTTTTACTTTTTGTTGAGACTCAAGTTTAAGAAGTGTTATTGTTTCTTGCTTCTCTAGTTCGATCTCTCTTTTTAATTTATTTTCAAACTCTTCTTTCTCTCTTTGTGCTCTATCTATAAGCTCTTGCTTTTCTTTTTCCCAAATCTTTCTTTCACGCTCAAATACCGCTTTTTCAGCTTCTAAAGCAAGCTTATGTTTGTGACGTTCTTCTTCTAATTTCATTTCAGAACGTCTTCTAGAATTCTGAACATCTAACTGAAGATCTTCAATCTCCATAGTTAATTTCTTTTTTTGAGCTTCTAAAGTTAATAAATCTTCAGTTGCTTTGTCAATTTTCTTATTTGCTACTTTATTCTTTTTACCAAACATAATTCCTCCCTATAAAAATACAGTTGGTTTTTTAAAATCTTTATTAAAATATCTAATTATACTCCAAGCATCTTTTACAGTTAAACCTGTTAATGAGTTCGTCTTGAGTTCATGACCTTGACACTGTTCATAATCCTCATAATTGGGAAAAATATCATGATCATCTACAGTTAACCATTTAGAGACTGTATAACCCTCTTCTTCCAACTCGCCGATTGCCCAAAGAACTTCATTACATCTATACGATGACATTTTTTTAGGAGTAATACCTATTAACTTTTCTTGATATTCTCTTTTAAGTCCGGCTAAGTATAAACCTTCTTTAATCTCTTCTAATGAAAAATAATGTCCCCAAGCTGATGATACGATAATTTCTAAGCCAGGAGTATTATCTAATATATAATTTAGAACTTTTAATTTAGAAGTATCTAAATCTCTTAAAAAGCTATTATCTTTAAAATAATCTAACCTCTCAGTTAAAAAGAACTCAACACTATTTAAAACTCCGTCAAAATCTAGAAATAATATATTTTTTTCTTTCATTTTTACCTCTTCTTATACTTTATCGGTTTAGGCTATTAGTGTCAAGAACTTTTTTCATTATTTTTTTTAAAAGAAACTTTAAGATTTGTAATAATTATTTAGTATCTTTTTTACGTTACGGTCTAATTTTAAATCTTTATTTTCTTTTTCTAATTTTTTTATCTTTTCTTTTAAATCTCCGTTCTCTTTTAATAACTTACTCACTTCGTCTTGAAGTATATCATTATCTTGAACTAACTCTTTTACTGGATCTTGCAAGATTTCCTCCTTTAAAATCTATAAGTTGCCTACTAACCTCTGAATATTCACAAATATCTTCTTTAAATTTCTCTAATTTAAAATTGAAGTCATAATTCCCGATAACAGTTTGTATAAATTTGTAAGGAATTTTAATATCTGCGAATTTTTTATCTCCATCTTTTAAATAAAATACAGCTTTCATAATTTTACCGTAACTTTTACTGAATCTGATTTTTGTGCTTGCACGTGAAAATACTCCTTGGCAGCGTCTAAAGCCTTCCAAAGGGCTGGACTATCTTTCATCATAAGTACAGCTTCTTTATTTCCATCTCTTTTGGCTTTATTAACTTTTGTAACAATACTAGCTAGTATTCTATCTTCTAAGGGAATGTATCCTTGATTACTTACTCTTCCGATTTTTCCTACTTTCATTTAACCTCTCCTTGTAAATTTTTTGAATTAATTTTCCAGTGTGAATTGCGGTAGCTTGAGACGTGCCACTCATTGGCGGACTTCCTACTTGTTTACATTTATAAGTAAAATCTACTTTTCCATAGTTAGAGGATTCTAAATTAGAACACCCAACTACTATAACTCTTTCATCACAAGAGGCTGGATAATATGGCTCTTCTGCTAGATTATTACCGTTATTACCTGCCGCGGCTACTACTTTAATACCTCTATCTAGGGCTAATTTAATTGTTCTACATTCTTCTGAATCTATTCCAGTTCCTCCGCCGCTATAATTAATTATATCAACTGGAAAAGTGATGGCTAATCTAAAAGCAGTATTAGAAGTAGCCATAGGTTTTTTAATGTGATCATAACGAATTGGCAATTCACAATAATTAACATCTCCAGCGTTATCTCTAATTAAGGACGAAACATTAGTTCCATGTCCGTTTATATCTACATGATTAAAACTATGACCTACTAAATCAATACTGCCGCATAAGTTCGTGTCTTCTAAAAACGACTTACCAGTATCTATAATGGCAACTCTGATGGGCTTGTTTATTGGTATTTTTGTTTGTTCTTGTGAATATCCTAACGTTCCTAATACTAAAATTATAATAGCTAAAATTCTCATAAATTTTCCTTATTATATTTGTTTATAGATTCCATTGGATTCTTATCAAAAAACTCTACATCTACCATGGAATTAAAATAACCATCTTCAAAACCTCTTAAATATCCCGTGATATAAAAAATTAAAGCTAATAATATAAAAATAATTCCATATAAAAATTTACGCATCTGTATCCACCAAGTCTGAAAGTTTAATATCTAATTTTTCAAATATTTTCTTATCAACTTCTAAGAAGAAATTGTTTAAAATTCTAGTACTTTCTCTATTAGTTGTAGAAGCTTCGTAAGATTTTAAAACTTCCTCAGTACTTGCTAATATTTGAAGTACACTTATTTTAGAGGAACTTTTATTTAAGGCATAACCTCCGTTGGGTCCACGAACGCTTTTTATTAACTTATCTTTTTTTAAATTTCGAACAAGTTGATGAAGATAGGCTAAAGATATATCTTCTTTTTCAGAAATTTCATTAAGTTTAACTAAAACTTCGCCTTCATATTTAGCTAAATATAACATAACACGTAAGGCATATTCGCCTTTTTTAGTAATCTTCATTTATTCTCCCTATAATTACAGTATTACATATTTGAGTTAAGTGGTCAAGAACTTTTATTAAAATCTCAAACTGAGACTTTACCCTTAATAGTTGGGTGTGGATTATAGTTTTTTAGCTGAATTGCTTCTTGAATATCTTCCCACGATAAACTATCTAAAATTTCCTGATCAGAAAGTGCAAATAACCCTGCTTCAGCTTCTATTTCTAATTGTGGTAGTTCTTTTGGTTCCCGTTTTAACATCTCTTTTACTTGGTCGATATGGTTATTATAAATATGTGCATCACCAAATGTATGAATAAACTCTCCAACTTCTAAGCCACACTCTGCTGCGATTAAGTGAGTTAATAAGGCATAGGACGCAATGTTAAATGGAACACCTAAAAATAAGTCAGCAGATCTTTGGTATAACTGACAACTTAACTTTCCATTTCGTACATAAAACTGACACATCATGTGACATGGTGGAAGTGCCATATTACCAATTTGGCCCACATTCCATGCAGTTAATATATGTCTTCTAGAATTAGGATTATATTTAATGTTTTTAATTAACTCGTATAATTGGTCAATATGATTCGTTACTTCGTGATAATCTACTTCAGCCCAAGATCTCCACTGAGCACCATATACAGGTCCTAAATCACCATCTCCATTAGCCCATTCATCCCATATGTGTACATCATGTTTTTGTAAAAAACTGATATTACTACTTCCTGAAAGCATCCATAGAAGTTCTATTACAACACCTTTCCAATATGTCTTCTTAAGCGTTACTAATGGAAAGCCTTTTTGTAAATCAAAACGAATTTGCCTACCGAATACAGATTTAGTACCAGTACCAGTTCTATCGTCTGAGTCAATACCATTTTCTAAAACATCTTTTACTAAGTCTTTGTATTGTTGCATAAATACTCCCTTTATTTACCCGAAGATCCAAATCCACCATCTCCACGTTCAGTGTCAGAAAGTTCTTTAACTTCTTGTACCTTCATTTCAGGGTAAGGCATTACAATTAATTGGCCAATTCTATCTCCTACGTTATACAACTTTCTCATATACTCTTTCTTTTCAATTCCAGAGTTCGAAAGGGCTTTTATCACTTCTTCTGGAATTTCTTCCCTAGGAATGATTCCGTCATTCTCAAAAACGAACTTGACCTCTCCTCGATAACCACTATCAATAACTCCTACACAGTTAGTAAGTCTGAGATCATATTTATTTATGCTAGATCTTGGAAATAAAAGTCCAACATGACCTTCAGGAATTTCAAAGGCTAAACCAGTTCCGTATATGTATCTTCCATTTTTATATTCAAGAGAAGTAGCTGTGAGATCAAGCCCTGCGTCTCCAGGTTTTGCGTATTTAGGTATTACTGCGTCTGGGTGTAGTTTTTTTACATTTAACTGTGTTATCTGTTTTATATTCATTAGCCTTCCTCCGGTCTTAGTAATTCCCAAAATTCTATTTTTTCTTTATCAATAGGGACTACTCTAAACGGCATGTTAATTCCACATCCGTGATTCGATAGAGTAACTCCCCTGTATCCTTTAAAAGCTATAGACGTATCTGGTTTGAAATATTTTTTACAAGTAGGACATTCTAAGTTCTCCAAAGAGATTAAATATTTATTAGCCCACTTTTCAATATTTTGACCTACAATACACAATTTCATTAATCCTCCAAATAGTAAACTTTTACTGTAATTTCTGAATCTAAAAATACATTTTCAATAATTTTCTTAACTATTGACCAATCGCCTCCGGCTAAGCCGCATCCAATTTTGGGCATAGCAATTTCATATATTCCAGCGTCGCGAGCTTCACATTTAACAATATCTAAACAGTCTTCTAAAGCGTCGTAATCTATATATATCTGACCATCATATCCATAATTTTGTTGTGTAAAACAGTGTGCTATAGCTCTACCCTTTTCAATTATATCAAACTGCACATTACTTAAAATTTCATGTGGATGAAAAAAACAAAATCTTTCATCAAAACTTCTATGATAACTTTTCTTTACTTCAGGCCATCTTATAAAAAGGGCCTTGGCAACGCCAGACCCCATTTTATTTTGACAATTGACTCCGTGAGCTATTAATTCACAATCAGTCTCAGTGATATCGCCTTTGATCATTTTAACCATTGGCTAACCTCTCTCTGATTTCTTCAAACGTCGTTTCTACTAAAAGCTTACCATTTTTAAAAATAGGCTTTAAAAGGTCTAAGTCAATGTTGCCATCCTTATCTCGGACGTACAAACTATCATTAAGCATCATATTATCCTTAAATCTTAAAGTTCCATCAGCGGGGTCAGCAAAAACCACTACTTTTCCTTTTTGTGACTTCTTAATGCCATTGTCGGTTTTAGGGTTTTTAAAGATCTTTTTTTGTTCCCCGTCAATAACACATAATGTAGACTTTAATGCGAATCCAAAAGTGTCACGAGTATTATATTGATAAGTGTACGATCCTATCCCAAAAACTACGTTAGTAGATGCAAAGCCCTTATCTTTAAGTTTCTTACAAATTTCTTCACATCTTTTTAAAGTAATGGCGTCTCCGTAAATTAATCCTATCTTTGGATTTAAAACTTTATAGCCTCTATTCGTAAAATCTTTTTCTGAATCTTGTTTAAAAATTTCATATAAAGCTTCTACCGCACCTTTTCGTTCAAGTTCAGTTTTCCCATCAGGATCTCCGCACAGAATCTTTACTGGATCGCCACTGTCCGGTCTTATGACGACTTTGTCTAAGAATTCTGGACCTCGGTCTCCACCTCTAGCTAAAATAGTATCTTTTAAACTAGGGATGACTCTACCAATTACATCCCAAAAATCATAACCGTCCGATACTATGGATATTGGACCTTCAGGACACACTTCAGTCATCATCTTTTTAAGGTACAGCTCATCATCTTCGTAAGCACATTGTACACTGTGTTCTGTTGCGGGAATTGAAGTACCTACTAGTTCTTGTTCCACATTAGCTCCGTAGTAAGTTTCTGCATATGAAACTGCGGGAATAGTATCAGTACCTACAAAAGACAGCAGATGCCCTGCTCCTGAGGCCATAGCGGACTGCAAAGAAGACATCCCTCTCATTGAAAAATCATGACCTTGAAATGGGACGAAATCTAAGTTGCCTACAGTTTCCATTGCATACTTATCTAAGATCTTACGAAATTCTTTAGCAATGGTAGCGCTCGTGGCTGGTTGCCATAACTCACAGGACGCTAAAGTTTCAATGTAATTAGTTAACCAATAAAATCTTGGATCTGTATTTTGAATAGTAAGCATTGGTACTCTTAAAGGGACTAAAGTTCCTTCAGGTAATGCTTTTATTTCTAAAGGTAAGTATCCTAAATCGTGCAGATCTTCAATATGTTTAGTAGATGGATTATCTATTCCTAAAGTATGCTTTATAACTCTTGCATAATCTGCCACTACTTTATATCTAGGTTTTTCAAAAAAGTTAGTATCGAAAAAATCAATTAAATAATTTTTTATAAACGCCTGAAAACCGAATGCTACGACTTCATCGACATTCTTCATTCTACTGGCTCTAGGTGTCCAAGTAGAATATACAATTTCAGTTTTATTTGGATATTGTTCTCGGTGTGAAATTTTATAAAAATCACACATTAACATTGTGGATAATTCTTTCATTTTTAACTCCTATATTGTTCTATAGATTAATTATATTTCTCTATATAATTTATTAATATTTTATTTAATGTGCTTCCAAGACTCTTTTTTAACAATCCTAAGAGTCTGACTTTCACTAATATTAAATTTTTGACCAAGTTTTTTACAACTTATCTTATCTTCTTTATATATTTTTCTAATTAATTTTACCTCTTTTTCTGTTATTTTAGACCTACCATTATTTACTCCTATAGCATCATTAAGCCTGTGCCTATTCTTAGCTATCATGTCCCTAATGTTGTCTTTTTGAGTTCCTAAAAATAAGTGTTCTGGATTCACACATTTTCTATTATCGCATTTGTGACAAACTTTTAAATTTTTATCAAAATTCCCATATTTTAATTTATAAGAATATCTATGTGCAGTTATTTTATTTGGATTCTCATAAAACTGTCCATAGCCATTATAGTATGTAGAGCCTATCCATTCCCAGCATTTTTTAGATTTTTTAACTTTATTCCAAAATCTCTCTTCAGTCGTCATAGTTTAGTATCCGGTTTATAGCATATGTGTCCTTGATGTTCAAAAACCTCCCCATCCTTCGTAAATATTCTCTTTATTCCTGCGTCCTTTAATGGTTTAAGCCCTTTAGAGAAAACTCCGTGAGAAGCAAATAAATTAACCTCTAAAGCTCCTTTATTGTAAAGAAGTTCAGATAACATGCGAAAAGTACCTCCTCCGTCTATTATGTCGTCTACTATTAAAACCGACTTACCTGTAGGGTCTCCATTTAGTTTATACTCTTTTATGTACCCAGTCAACTGATCTCTAGTTTTCTCTCCATAGAGCTTGTCTAAGTCCTGGAACACATGTCTATAAACTATTTCATATTTTATTTTAGCACCATTATCTGGATAACACACAGTGTTACTTTTAGTAATTTCTAAAGTCTTCTTTAACTGTTCAAACGAGTAAATAGCAAAGGCTTTAGTAATATTATCAGTAGCCACTTCACTATGAGGGTCCATAATTGTTATACCTTCAAATCTTAAACTATTAAGTAATCCTGTGAAAGTACGTAACGCAAATGTAGTACTGTTTGATACTTCTTTATCTTGTCTGGCATAGGGTAAAAAGTTTATATGTAAGTAACAAACTCTACCATAACTATCTAATAAAGTTTTTAATTGAGCCAAATGCATAAACTCGCCCTCATGCTCGAAATTCCAATAGATAGATGCAATATTATCAGCCTTTAATAACTCTTCAGGTAACTTCCATACTTGAGAAGTGCCATCTGGGAAGTGAGTAATATTTATAGGCTCATCATTTAATTTAATCATAATGGGATTCCCTCTCTTTTCCAATTTTTAATAGCAGAAAATGCGATACACATTAATACGAAAGATTGTAGAGCTAGAGCATAGTTTTCAGTACCTAAAGAAAATATTAACCAGGAAATGTCTGCTGATAAAATTAAGTATTGACCTCTTAATTTAGGTTTTGAAATATAATAAACTGCGGATAGGACTAAGGCCGTTGCTAAGTAACTAAGATAAATCATTTATACTCCCTAAAATAAAACGCACCGCCAAATATACCCATCTTAGGGCTTTGAGCTTGTTGTATAGGAGCTACCTATACTTCGCCACTGTTCTCTCCCGTCATAACGGAACTGTCAAACTAGTATTAACTAACAGAACTCGATGCTGCCAGATACAACTTTAGTCAACGTTGCATTTATAGAATATCAATGAAAAAGACCCACGTCAATGTAAAATTTGAAAATTTTCTTGCAATTTATACTAAAAGTGTGTAACAATATGAGACATGAGAGATTTAAGACTATTACAACATTCTCAATCACTTCTGCCGCGAGTGCGGTAATCTATAATTATATCTAAAACAATTTAATATCTACTTTTAAACGTATGTTGAGTCTGAGCGTGAAGCGAGAGGCAGAGTGGCCCGGTTTGGAACTGGGAGGACGTAGGTTCGAATCCTACCGCTCAGACTGAGCATATGATTTCAAGTACTCCCTCGTAGCCCAACTGGCAGAGGCAACGGCCTTAGAAGCCGTACAGTGCGAGTTCGAATCTCGTCGGGGGAACCATTTTAAACGCCGCATACACCGCCGACACATTCATGTTCGCGCTCCTCGAAGACCATGCCTTCATTTTTAAGAGCTTCTTCAATATCAACTCTAGTCAGGGGTTGGCCTCCACGACATCCATCTGGATAACACGTAAAACCTCTCAAGCGTTTCGCATACTTTAATAAAAGTTTTGCATTCTTTTTTAAAGAGTCTTCGTTGTTTTCTTCAGTACCCCAAGTAGGTAAGTTACAAGTACTTGATATAGCCATGTCAACATAATTTTGAACATCTGCTTGAAATTTAACTCGTTGTTTAAAAGTTATATCATAGGCATCTTTGATTTTTTCTAAAGGAACACCTTTATCTAATAGCCTTTTAACTGCGCCATCTACTACATATTGATGTACCCAAGTAGTGCCATCTTTTAAGTAACGTCTTTTATAAGCTTTACAAAATAGAGGCTCAAGTCCTGTAGTAGTCTCTGCTAAAATTCCTATACTTCCCGTAGGGGCGATGGCTCTAACTCCTTTAGGAACAGATACTTCTAATTTTTTAGCAGTAATAAAAGCTGCTGCATCGCTTTCCTGTTTATAAGTGGTTAACCATTTATGTAATTCTGGAGTTACTTCATAGTCGTAACCTCTTATCATTAACCATTCATGCATTCCGCCTAATCCTAGACCAATTCTATTATTTACTGTGCCTACTTTCTTAATCTCTTCAGTCGGAGTATGTGAATAAATTCCACCGCACATTAAAAATTGAACAGCTAAATTACAAGCCTCTGCAAATTCTTCTCTAGAATCGAACCTACTCATCCATAAAGTACCTAAATTACATTTATCGGAATCATCCTCACTCACTACTTCTGTACAAGCATTCCTTAAAGATTCATTATCTTTGCAAAAGTTGAAAGACATTCCTGGTTCTGCCGTAGAAAAGGCTTGTTTACAATTTGCCAACCATATTTTTTTAGCTAATTTATGTTTTTCATGCTTCTTATCTTCAACGGCTATAAAAAATTCAGTATCATATATAATTGATATGTTGGTTAGTTCCATTGGGAGTGCAAAATTAAAATCTTCTTCTTTATGTTTTTTTAAATCATCTGAGTAGTCTTTTATATGTAAGAACTTTTCTACATCTGGATGAGACCATCTGAGTCCTGCCCAAATAGCTGAACGTCTAGCTCCCCCTTGCATTATATACCTACCAGCCTCATTTACCATATGCATCAAAGCTAATGGACCTGTCGAAAGACCTCCGGTTCTTTTAATTTTAGCTCCTTCTTCTCTAAGGGCTGAATAATCAATTCCAATTCCTCCTCCAGTCATTAAAGAGGCTGTTATCTTCTGCATCATATCAGCCCATCCTTCACGGGAATCTTCAGCTCTAAATAAAAAACAATTGTTAACTTGGTGGACAGCTCTTCCGGCAGAATATAAATACCTACCTCCAGGTATAAATTTTCTTTCCACCATTAATTTTAAAATTTTATCTTTAGTTTCTTGGTCTAATAGTTGATTACAAACATTGGAAACAACTCGCTTGCAAGTTTGTTCCCATGTCTCAACTCCGTCTAAACTGTATTTTTGTTTAAAGATGTCGTGGGCAAATTTAGATGAAAAAACGTCGGTATCATTCATGTGGTGAATCCCTTTCTTTAGAAGTTACTATGTGAACTTATTATTATAAAGGGTTTTAATAGATTATTCCATCACAATTTAAAAAAATTAAAGACGCTCCATTTCATTATTAAGTTTAATAGTTAAGTTTATGAATTGGCGACGTCTTGAGTCCTTGTCTTCGTTTCCAATAAAGTTGAGTAGTATTTATACTAGAATGGCCAGCAAGATCTGCCACTTCAGTTATGGGGGCACCACTTTCTAATGATTTAGTTATTACTGTAGCTCTACAGCTATGAGGACTTACTTGCTTTGTAATTCCTACCCTCTTAGCATATCTTTTTATAACTTTATACATAGTAGTTGCATTGTAGGGTTTTTTATTTTTCTTATCTTTTCTAGATTGAATTAGAAAATCATCTTCGTTTAATTTTAATTTTTTAATATAAGATTTTAAATCCTTTTGAATAACTTCAGGC
>JABAHQ010000469.1_pt2 | contig 30768 bp, 33 predicted proteins | sample 7062091 | NCBI WGS metagenome assembly JABAHQ01 (sample SAMN14534359, study PRJNA622989) | marine sediment metagenome | biome: marine biome [ENVO:00000428]; feature: marine pelagic biome [ENVO:01000023]; material: deep marine sediment [ENVO:00002113] | place: India: Gulf of Kutch | collected... | reverse complement strand
ACGCAAGGCGCAGGGGTGCCCTCGCTCATCGCGGTGCAGCAGGATGCCTCGGGCAAGGCTAAGGATGTGGCGCTCGCCTACGCGTGCGCCATCGGCGCGGGGCGCGCCGGAGTCATCGAGACGAGCTTTCGGGAGGAGACCGAGACCGACCTGTTCGGCNNGTTCGGCGAGCAGGTCGTGCTCTGCGGCGGGCTGACCGCGCTCGTGCAGGCGGGCTACGAGACACTGGTGGACGCCGGGTACGCCCCGGAGATGGCCTACTTCGAGTGTCTGCACGAGCTCAAGCTGATCGTCGACCTGATGTACGAGGGCGGCATCGCGAACATGCGCTACTCGATCTCCAACACCGCCGAGTACGGCGATCTCACGCGCGGGCCTCGCGTCATCAACGCCGAGACGCGGGAGGAGATGCGGCGCATTCTCAGCGAGATCCAGACCGGCAAGTTCGCTCGAGAGTTCATTCTCGAGAATCAGGCGGGGGCGCCGACGCTCAAGGCCGAGCGACGGCTCTCGCGCGAGCATCCGATCGAGCAGATCGGTGAGCGCCTGCGCGGGATGATGCCCTGGATCGCGGCCGGCCGCATCGTAGACAAATCCAAGAACTGACGGCGGCGCGGGCGGTCGGGTCCGCGCCCGGCCGTCGACGCGCCGCCTCCCGCCCGCGGTTCGCCCACATGCCGCTCATCGCCCGGGAAGGTCTGACGTACATCGTGCCCGCGGCCGTCGTCGCGGGCGCCGTCGCCCATTTCGTCGGCCTGGGCTGGAGCGCGCCCCTGTGGGCGCTCACGGTGGCGCTGATCGTGCTGTTCCGCGATCCCCACCGCGACATCCCCTCCCAGCCGCTCGCGGTGCTCAGCCCGGTCGATGGGGAGGTGATGACCGCGGAGCCCGTGCGCGATCCCTACCTCGAGCGCGAGGCGGTCTGCGTGTCGATTCGCATGCGCCCCTACGGGGTGTTCACGGCGCGGGTGCCGATGGAGGGGCGGGTGGCGCAGCGCTGGTACAGCGCGAGCGTCGCCGGCGGGGGCGGCTTGCGCACCGCGGCCCGGCCACGATACGGGCTGTGGATCAAGACCGACGAGGATGACGACATCGTCGTGGTAATGAGCAGCGGTGCGCTGGGGAGCCGGCCGCGCTGCTACGTCGAGTACGGGGAGCGGGTGGGACAGGGGCAGCGTTGTGGGTTCATCCGGTTCGGCTCGCTAGTGGATTTGCTGTTGCCGAGCTATACGCGCCTCGCGGTGGCCCCGGGGGACCGCGTGTCGGCCGGGACGACCGTGCTGGGCAAGCTGGTGCACAAGTAGGGCCCGCAGGGCCCGGGGCGCTCGAGCCTATGGCCAGACGCAACGTCGAGAGCGAGGCCCCGCGCCGGCGGGGCATCTATCTGCTGCCCAACCTGTTCACCACGGCGGCCCTGTTCGCGGGCTTCTATGCCATCGTCGCCGCGATGGCCGGGCACTTCACGGCGGCGGCGATCGCGATCTACGTCGCCATGGTGATGGACGGGCTGGACGGCCGTGTGGCGAGGTTGACCCAGACGCACAGCGCGTTCGGGATCGAGTACGACAGCCTCTCGGACATGATCTCCTTCGGGCTCGCCCCGGCGCTGGTCATGTACGAGTGGTCGCTATCGGAGCTGGTGACCTACGGCTGGGTCTGGGCGAAGCTCGGATGGCTCGCGGCGTTCATCTATACGGCCGGGACGGCCTTGCGGCTGGCGCGGTTCAACACCCAGGCGCCCAGCGCCGACAAGCGCTACTTCCAGGGCCTGGCCAGCCCGGCGGCCGCCGCCGTGCTGGCCGGGTTCGTGTGGGCGGGCGACGACCTCGGCCTGGGCGGCGGTGAGCTGATGATCCCCGCCTTCGTCCTGACCGTGGGCGCCGGGCTGCTGATGGTGAGCAACATCCGCTACAAGAGCTTCAAGGATTTCGATCTGCGCAACCGGGTGCCGTTCGTCGCCATCCTGATCGTGGTCCTGATCTTCGTGTTCACCTCCATCGACCCGCCGAAGGTCCTGTTCACGGCGGCCTTCGCCTATGCGCTCTCCGGGCCGGTGCTCACCTTGGTGCGGCTGCGCCGGGTCCGGGCGCTGCGCCGGCGGGCGCGCGAGCGCGGCCGCGAGGCCCGGGGATGACGGGTGTTGGCAAACCGTGCCGGAGCCACTATAGTATCTTAGTAGATTCAGTCTAAGCGGCCGATTCCGATTCTTCATGAACGCGACCCGACACAGCCCACGTCCGGTCTCCCGTCTCGCGCCCGCCGCGGTCGCGTCCTTCCCGCGCCTGCCCGCGCTGCCGCGACTGCTGCCGTAAGGCAGCGTATTCCCGGCACCTCACAGCAGCATCCGTTTTCGCACCGCCGTCCGCGCCGCGCGGGCGGTTTGGGAATTTTCCGCGGGCCCGGTAGACTGGCCCTCGATCGTGGAGCAGAGCCATGACCGAGAAAGAAAAGCTCATCATCTTCGATACCACCTTGCGCGACGGCGAGCAGAGCCCGGGCGCCTCCATGACCAAGGAGGAGAAGGTCCGCATCGCCAAGGCGCTGGAGCGCATGCGCGTGGACGTCATCGAGGCGGGGTTCCCGGTGGCCAGCCCCGGGGACTTCGAGGCGGTGCGCGCGGTGGCGCGGGCGGTCGACGGCAGCACGGTCTGTGGGCTGGCCCGCGCCGTGGAGAAAGACATCGAGCGGGCGGCCGAGGCGCTTGCCGAGGCGCGCTCGGCCCGGATCCACACCTTCATCGCCACCTCCTCGGTGCACATGAAGGCCAAGCTGCGCATGGAGCCCGAGCAGGTGCTCGAGCAGGCCGTGCGGTCGGTGCGCCGTGCGCGCGACTTCGTGGACGACGTCGAGTTCTCCCCGGAGGACGCGGGGCGATCCGACATCGACTTCCTCTGCCGCATTATCGAGGCGGCGATCGACGCCGGCGCGACGACGATCAACATCCCCGACACCGTCGGTTACAACGTCCCGCAGCAGTTCGGCGGCCTGGTCGGCACTTTGCGCGAGCGGGTGCCCAACGCCGATAAGGCCGTGTTCTCCGTGCACTGCCACAACGACCTCGGCCTGGCGGTGGCCAACTCGCTGGCCGCGGTCCTGGCCGGCGCGCGGCAGGTCGAATGCACGATCAACGGCCTCGGCGAGCGGGCCGGCAACGCCGCCCTCGAAGAGATCGTCATGTCGGTGCGCACTCGACAGGACCTCTTCCCCTGCAACGTCGACCTCGACACGACTCAGATCATGCCGTGCTCGCGCCTGGTGGCCGGCATCACGGGCTTCCAGCCCCAGCCCAACAAGGCCGTGGTCGGCGCCAACGCCTTCGCCCACGAATCGGGCATCCACCAGGACGGCGTCCTCAAGAGCCGCGAGACCTATGAGATCATGCGCGCCCAGGACGTGGGCTGGAGCGAGAACCGGATGGTGCTGGGCAAGCACTCCGGGCGCAACGCCTTCCGCACCAAGCTCAACGAGCTCGGTATCGTGCTCGACTCCGAGCGCGAGCTCACCGAGGCCTTCGAGCGCTTCAAGGACCTCGCCGACAAGAAGCATTTCATCTATGACGAGGACCTCCAGGCGCTCATCACCGACACCGGCCTCGCCGCCGAGAACGAGCGGCTGCGCTTGCTCTATCTCCGCGTGTGCTCGGAGAGCGGAGAGACGCCCAACGCCGAGGTCACGCTGTGGTTCGACGGCGAGGAGCGCGCGACCTCGGCGAGCGGCAGCGGACCGGTGGACGCCGCCTTCAAGGCGATCGACGCGGTCGTCGCCACCGACGCCGAGCTCCACCTCTACTCGGTGAACAACATCACCAGCGGCACCGACGCGCAGGGGGAGGTGACGGTGCGGCTCGAGAAGGACGGGCGCATCGTGCAGGGGCAGGGGGCCGACACCGACATCGTCATCGCCTCGGCGAAGGCCTACATCAACGCGCTCAACAAGCTGATGCAGCCCGAGCGCCGAGCGCATCCCCAGCTGGGGGACGTCTGACCGGGGCCGCGGATGGCGCGCGCGCGCGATCAGGGCGGGGGCCGGCGTCGCTACGCTTATCTGCACGCGATGGGCATCCCGGTCTGGGTCCCGCGCGGGGAGACCGCCAGCGCGTCCGCCACCCCCGCGGGCGTGGAAGCGGCGCCGGCGCCGCAGGCCGATGAGCCGGCGGCCGCGGCGGACGGGGTGGCGGCGCTGGACTGGCCCGCCTTGGAGCGCGCGGTCGCGAGCTGCGAGGCCTGCGCCGAGCTGGTGGCGAACCGGTCGCGGACCGTGTTCGGCGTGGGCGATCGCGCGGCCGATTGGATGATCATCGGCGAGGCCCCGGGGGTCGAGGAGGATCGCCAGGGCGAGCCATTCGTCGGCCGCGCCGGGTGGCTCCTCAACGCGATGCTGCAAGCGGTGGGCCTCGCGCGCGAGCGGGTCTTCATCGCGAACATCCTCAAGTGCCGCCCGCCGAAGAACCGCGACCCCCGGCCGGAGGAGGCCGCGGCCTGCGAGCCGTTCCTCGAGCGCCAGATCACGCTCGTCGGGCCTCGGGTGATCCTGGCGGTGGGCCGGGTCGCCGCGCAGAATCTGCTTAAGACCGACGCCGGGCTGGGACGCCTGCGCGGGCGCGTCCACCGCTACGGTCCCCTGGGCACGCCCCTGGTCGTGACCTATCACCCGGCGTATCTGCTGCGCTCGCCGCTCGACAAGCGCAAGGCGTGGGAGGACCTGTGCCTCGCGCGGCGTATCGTGCAAGGCGACGGAGCGTAACCGAGACCACCTGCGCGCGAGAGGCGCCTGTGCTAAGGTCAGCCGATATCGAGCACTGGACGAGCCCGTCATGAGCGCCGTTCTCCACGAGCCCGCTCTCAGCCTGCGGCCGATGCGCCATGCCGACATCGATGCCGTGATGGCGATCGAGCGCCAGGCGTACGACTTTCCCTGGACACCGACGATATTCCGCGACTGCCTGCGCGTGGGCTACTGCTGCTGGGTCGGGGAGCGGGGCGGCCGGATGGAGGCCTACGGGGTGATGAGCGTGGCCGCCGGCGAGGCGCACCTGCTCAACCTCTGCGTGCGGCCCGAAGTGCAAGGCGCGGGCCTGGGGCGCGCGCTGCTCGAGCATTTGATCGGGGTGGCGATCTCGCACCACGCCGAGGTCCTGCTCCTGGAGGTGCGCCCCTCCAACGTCCGGGCGCTGCAGCTGTACAGGCAGCTCGGGTTCCAGGTCACCGGCCGGCGCAAGGATTACTACCCGGCCGAGAAGGGGCGCGAGGACGCCCTGGTCCTGAGCCTGGCGCTGGAGCCAGTGCCGTCGGCCTGAGGTCAACGCCCTCACGATCCGCCCCCTGGCGTATCAGGCGTCGAGTTTTTGACGCCCGGTGCGGGGCGTCTGTGGCCTCCGGGTGAGGCACGGCCACGAGAGTGTGATCGTCTTCACGATTTCGCTGTGACGCGGTCCACGGTGGTTCTGTGAACCACTTCACACTGGTGCGTCCGGCGTCTAATCTCAGTTGACGAGTGTCGTAACCGTGGACTGAGGCATTGAGGCCTTATCCGGCCGCTTCGCCCCATGCGCTGCAAGGAGGAACGCAGATGAGCACCGCCCTACTGGCTCGACCGGTCGATCAGCCCTACCAGCAGATCATTACCCGCTACGACGAAGAGCAGAAGATCGCTTGGTGTCTGTGGAGCCCCACGGACCGTCCCTGCTTCACCACCGCCGTGCTCCACGACATTCATCGGTTCCAGATCGGGATCGAGGCGCAGGTGCGTCGGGAGCTGATGGAACACGGCGAATCGTCCATCGATTACGTCGTCTTCGGCTCGAACCTGCCGTCCGTCTACAGCTTCGGCGGGGATCTTTCGTTGTTCGTCGAGTGCATACGCGCCGGCGATCGCGCGGCCCTGGAACGCTACATGAGGGTCTGCTGCAATCCCATTTCGTGGGTTTTGACCCAGGACCTTCCTGTGACCTCCATCGCGTTGGTGCAGGGTATCGCGTTCGGCGCCGGGTTCGAGGCCGCGCTCGGGTGCGACGTCATCATCGCCGAGCGAGGTGCCGAGCTGGGTTTCCCCGAGGCGCTGTTCAATATGTTTCCCGGCATGGGTGGGTACAATCTGCTCGCCCGCGCCCTGGGTGTCCGGCGAGCCGAGCGTATGCTGCTCGAGGCGCGCACGCATCCGGCGCCGGAGCTCAAGGAGCTCGGCCTGATAGACGTGGTCGCCGAGGAGGGCTGCGGCGAAGCGGCGGTCTTCGACTATGCGCGGAAGCACAGGCGCACGCAGAACGCGCAGCGGGCCTTGGCCAGGGCGCGCCGCTGCGTGAGCCCGGTCACGCGGGAAGAGCTGTGGCAGGTGGCGGAGGTGTGGCTCGACGCCGCGATGCGGCTCACCGAGCGAGAGCTCAAGACCATGGAGCGCCTCGTTCGGGCCCAAGTGAAGAAGTTCCAGGCACCCGCCGGGGACACCGCGCAGAGCGGAGAGCTCAAGCAAGCGGCTGCCTCGTGACCTGACGGCGGGGTCGGCGCGTGCGCGCCGACCCCGCTTTCTTCCGGCTCTTTCAGTGTTGGGTGGAATAGGCGGGGCGATCCCCCAGGTAGCCGGTGAGGGCCTCCTTGGTGCGTGAGAAGCTGCCCCGCAGCTCGTCGATGTAGTCGTGGCCGTGAGCCCTCAGGTCGGCCAAATCCCCCCGCTGGAGGCGGGCACAAAGGTCCTGCAGCTCGTCCGCCCCCACGTTCCCTGCCGTGCCTTTCAGGGCATGGATGCGTTCGCGAAATTCCTCCACGCGCCGCTCGTCCAATGCCCGCGCGGCCGAGTCGATCGCCGCCTCGCCGTCGCGCATGAAACCGTGCAGCAGCCCCGCGAGAAAAGCGCCGTCCTCGTCGAGCTCCTCGAGCTGCTCGAGACGTCGCCGGTTCAGCACGGCCTCGGATGCCGTGGGCCTTTCGTGCAAGGCGCCTGCTTTGACCGCGTCGACCGCGTCCAGTAGCTGACCGACGGTATCGAGCAGGGCGATCGAGTCGATCGGCTTGGTCAGGAACGCATCGACGCCCGCCCGCCGGCATTCCTCGATGGCCTCCGGGGTGGCGTCTGCCGTCAACATGACGATGGGCACGCCGCGCTCGCCCGCCTGCATGAACCGATAGAGCTTGACGACCTCGTCACCGCCCTTGTCGGGCATATGGAGATCGATGATCGCGAGGTCGTGATGGTGGGTCTCCAGATGGTCGAGGGCCTCTTCCCCGTTCTGGGCGATCGTCACCCGATAACCGCCTTTGCTCAGGATCTTCTCGATCACTTGCTGGTTGATGGCGTTGTCCTCGGCCACCAGGATCGCGCGCTCGGCGGCCCTTTGGCGGTAGCCGGAATAGCGATCAGCCAGGCTGACGACGTTTTGGTCGGGCGCGCTGTCGGTCCACGCCGTGTGCAACGCATTGAACAACTGAGTTTTTTTGATGGGCTTGGTCAGCATGCAGGAGAAGCCGGTCTCGTCGGCGCCGCGCTCGGGGGCCCGCTCGGGGAGCAGCAGCACGCTGTGGGTGCGGGCCAGGAGCGCGTCGTTCTCCAGGCCCCGGGCGAGGGGCTCGGTCTCGACGTCAACGGTGGACCCGTCGACGATCAGCACGTGGAACGGGGAGCCGTGGCTCGCCGCGGTCCGCAGCCGTTTCATCGCGGTATCCGACGTGGTGACCTCGACGGGCTCGATGCCCCAGCTGCCGAGGTGCTCGGCGAGCCCGCCGCGATCCGCGAACTCGGAGACCAGGGTCAGGACGCGCAGCTCCCGCAGGTCGCGCTCCGAATCCATCACCTCCTGCGGCGGTGTGTCGAAGCCCATCTCGAACCAGAACGTGCTGCCCTGACCGGGCTCGCTGTGAAAATCGATTGTTCCGCCCATGTGTTCGACGAGCTCCTTGGCAATGGTCGTGCCCAGGCCCGTGCCGCCGAAGCGACGTGTCGTGCTCTGGTCGGCCTGCACGAAGTGCTGGAAGATATCCTTCTGTTTCTCCGTGGGTATACCGACGCCGGTATCTCGCACCTCGAAGCGCAGCCGGCATCGGCGGGCCGCGTAATCGTCCAGGACGCACATTACGTTGACCCGCACCTCGCCGGTCTCGGTGAACTTGACGGCGTTGCCGATGAGGTTGATCAGGACCTGGCGGAGATGGAGCGGGTCGCCATAGAGCAAGAACGGCACGTCGGGGGCAACGCGCACGGTGAACTGCAGCCCCTTGGACTGGGCCTGCGGGGCCAGCATGGATGTGGTGCCGCTGACCAGCGAGTGCAGGTCGAACTGCTGGTGATCGGTCGTGAGCTTCCCGGCCTCGATCTTGGAAATATCCAGTATGTTCTCCACCAGATCGAGGAGCGCGCGCCCGGAGGCGTGTATCGTGCGAGCGAAATCCTTCTGGTCGGTATTGAGCGGAGTATCGACGAGCAGATCGCTCATGCCGATGATCCCATTGAGCGGCGTGCGGATCTCGTGACTCATGGCGGCCAGGAACTGGCTCTTGGCGCGATTCGCCTCCTCGGCGGCGGCCTTTGCCTTGGTCAGCTTCCGGAGCAGGGAGGAGACGAAGATCGGGATGAATACGATGCCCGCCAGCAGGCCGAGGCCCGTGACCAGGTGGGCCTGCCAGAACTCGTTCAGGATCAGGACGGCGCCGAAGCCCAGGGCGGACAGCGCTGCCGCGAGGGCGAGATAGGCCTGGCCGAACCGGATACCGAAGCCCATGATGATCCACAGATACAGCGGAAAGCACGCCGAGCCGATCTCGCCGCTGACCCCGAGGCCGAGGGTCACCACGCCGAGGTCGCTCACCAGCGTCGAGACGCGACGCAGGTGCGAGGTCCCCGGGGCGATGAGGAAGGAGAACAGGATGCCGACGCATGTCACGAAGTAGACCGCCACCACCTTTACCGTGTACAGCAAGGCGGGGCTGGGGGTGTCGTGCCACAGCGCGCTGGTGACGAGGTAGGTCAGGGCGACGCCGCAGACGACGATGCGCACGACGGCCTGGTCGTGCTCGCTGTCGTCCTGGCGGCGGAGGTTGCGACCGATCTCGCGGGGCCGGAAGCGGGCCAACGCGTCCCGTAAGGCCTGGACCATCTCCTCTCTCCCCGACGGGCGCTGCGGTCGCATCCTTGCTCCCGAGTTGTGGCGTTCGCGCGGCGAGCGGATCCGCTCCGCTGCAACTATATATAAGTCTGACGGCAGATACCATTCGCCCTATCGGCGGGCGGCGGGTGGGCCTTGAGGGCGTTCCCTCGCCGGGGGCACGGCGCTTAATATTAGCCGTCAACCATTGTTTTGAATACCCTCGGCGTCTCGGGGCGCATGGTAGAATTCCCGCGCCCCTTTCGCGGTGGAGCGACCAGGAATGCAGACGGAGCACGAGAGACCGGGGATCCTTCAGGTGCTGGGCAGCGTGCTGGCCGCCATGTTCGGCGTCCAGAGCGCCCGGCGCCACGAGCGGGACTTCAGCGCCGGGCGGCCGGCGCATTACGTGCTGGCGGGGGTCCTGATGACCGTGGCGCTCGTGCTGGCGGTCTGGGGCGTGGTGCAGCTCGTCCTGCACGCCGCCGGCGTCTGAGCCCCGCCGGCCCTTACAGGGCCTCGATCCGCCGCACCTGCGCCTCGAGCCCGATGATCGAGGCGCGCAGCTCCTGCACCCGCCGGCGCTCTTGGTCGACGACCGCGGCGGGCGCGCGCTCGAGGAACTCGGGGTTGGCGAGCTTGCCCTCGCTACGGCCGATGTCCTTGCGCAGCTTGGCGAGCTGCTTGTTCAGCCGCGTGAGCTCGGCCTCCTTGTCGATCAGCCCCGCCATCGGGATCAGCAGCTTGGTCTCGCCGATCAGGGCCGTGGCCGCCTCGGGCACGGGCGCATCGGGCGCCAGCCACTCGATCCGCTCCAGGCGGGCGAGGGTGGTCAGGTAATCGGCGTGCGCCTCGGCCCGCGCGCGCTCGGTCGCGTCCCAGTTCTGCACCAGCACCGGCAGGGGCTTGCCCGGCGCGATGCTCATCTCGCCGCGGATGCGGCGCACGCCGAGGATGAAGGCCATGACCCACTCCATCTCCTCGACGGCGCTCGGATCCCGAAGCGCCTCGTCGGGGCGCGGGAAGGGCTGATAGCTGATGGTCTCGCCCCGGGCTCCGGCCAGCGGGGCGATGCGCTGCCAGATCTCCTCGGTGATGAACGGGATGAACGGGTGCGCCAGCCGCAGCAGGGTCTCCAGCGCCTGGACCAGCGTGCGGCGCGTCCCGCGCAGCGCCGCCGGGTCCTCGGCGTGTTGCAGAATCGGCTTGGAGAGCTCCAGATACCAGTCGCAGTACTCGTTCCAGGTGAACTCGTAGATTGCCTGAGCGGCGTGGTCGAAGCGGTAGGTCTCGATCGCCTCGACCACCCCCTGCGCCGTGTCCTGCAACCGCGAGAGGATCCAGCGGTCGGCGAGGCTGAGCGTGATCTCGCCGCCCGCGGTGCCGGTGTCCCGACCCGCGGTGTTCATCAGCACGTAGCGGGCGGCGTTCCACAGCTTGTTGCAGAAATTGCGGTAGCCTTCGATGCGGCCGAGATCGAACTTGATGTCCCGCCCGCGCGAGGCCAACGCCGCGAACGTGAACCGCAGCGCATCGGCGCCGAAGGCCGGAATCCCGTCGGGAAACTCCTCGCGCGTCGCGCGGGCGACCTTGTCGGCCATCTCGGGCTGCATCAGCTCGCCCGTGCGCTTGGCCACCAGCGATTCGAGGTCGATGCCGTCGATCAGATCGAGGGGATCGAGCACGTTGCCTTTGGACTTCGACATCTTCTGACCATGGGCGTCGCGCACGAGGCCGTGAATGTAGACCTCGTGGAAAGGCGCCTCGCCGGTGAACTTCAGACCCATCATGATCATCCGGGCCACCCAGAAGAAGATGATGTCGAAGCCCGTGACGAGGACGTTCGTCGGGTAGAAGGTGACGAGGTCCTCGGTCTCGTCCGGCCATCCGAGCGTGGAGAAGGGCCACAGCGCCGAGGAGAACCAGGTGTCGAGGACATCGGTGTCCTGCTCGAGCGCCACGCCGGCGTCCAGGCCGTGCGCGCCGCGCACCTCGGCCTCGCTGCGGCCCACATAGATCCGGCCCTCGCCGTCGTGCCACGCCGGGATGCGGTGGCCCCACCAGATCTGTCGCGAGATGCACCAGTCCTGGATATTGCGCATCCATTCGAAATACGTGCTCTTCCAGTTCTCGGGCACGAAGCGGATCGCGCCGCTCTCCACCGCGCGGATCGCCGGCTCGGCGAGCGGGCCGACCTTGACGAACCACTGGTCGGTGAGGAGCGGCTCGATGATCTCGCCGGTGCGGTCCCCGCGGGGGACCATGAGCCGGTGCGCCTCGGTGGCCTCGAGCAGGCCCGCCGCATCGAGATCGGCGAGGATGCGCGTGCGGGCCTCGAACCGATCGAGCCCGCGGTACCTCTCCGGGATCGACTCCTTGGCGACAGATCCTTCGTAGTTTTTCTCGAGCTCCGATCGGAGACCAGGCGCCGAGCCCGCCAACTCCGTAAGCTCTCCTAAGATATGCGCGCTCTTGTCGAAGATGTTGAGTAAGCCGCCATTGGGCTGCCGTTTGAATGCGGGCTCGTCCTTGTGGCGAAGCCATACCTGGTAGTCGTTGAAGTCGTGAGCGGGCGTGATCTTCACGCAGCCGCTGCCGAACTCCGGATCGACGTATTCGTCGGCGATCACCGGGATCTCGCGCTCGGCGAGCGGCAACCGGACCGTCTTCCCGATCACCCCGCGATAGCGCTCGTCGTCGGGGTGCACGGCCACGGCGGTGTCGCCCAGCATGGTCTCCGGCCGCGTGGTGGCCACGACGAGATGACCGCTGCCGTCGGCGAGCGGATAGCGCATGTGCCACAGGTGCCCTTGCTCTTCCTCGGAGACGACCTCGAGGTCGGAGACGGCCGTGTGCAGCACGGGGTCCCAGTTCACCAGGCGCTTGCCGCGGTAGATCAGCCCCTCCCGGTAGAGGCGCACGAACACCTCGCGCACGGCGCGCGACAGCCCCTCGTCCATGGTGAAACGCTCGCGAGACCAGTCCACCGAGGCGCCCAGGCGACGGAGCTGGCGCGTGATCGCCCCTCCGGAGCGCTCCTTCCAGTCCCAGACCTTCTGCACCAGCTCCTCGCGCCCCAGCTCGTGGCGGGTCTTGCCCTCGGCCGCGAGCTGGCGCTCGACCACCATCTGCGTGGCGATGCCGGCGTGGTCGGTGCCCGGCTGCCAGAGCGCGCGATCGCCGTGCATGCGGTGATAACGCACGAGGGCGTCCATCAGGGTGTCCTGGAAGGCGTGGCCCATGTGCAGGCTGCCGGTGACGTTGGGCGGCGGGATCATGATGCAGTACGCCGGCCCCTCGCCGCACGGCGCGAAATAGCCGGCGCGCTCCCAGACCGTGTACCAGCGCTGCTCGATCCCGCGGGGATCGTAGCTCTTATCCATGGGTGGGGGCGTCTTCTCGGGCATCGCTCAAACGCGACGCACGAATCGTGCGTCGCCGATCCTCCGGTCATTCGGTCTCGTCGCCGTTTTTGTCGTCGCTCTCGTCACCGGTCGCGGTGTCCTCCTGGCGCAACGCGACCACCAGGGCGGGGACCGCGCCGCGCAGCTCCTCGAGGACCCGCTCGCGCAGCGCCTCCACCTGCTCGGTGAGGACCTGCTGCAGCGCCTCCTGCACGGCGGCGTGCAGCGCGCTCTCGAGCTGCAGCCGCACGGCCTCGCTGAGGTCTCCGGCGAGCTCGTCGATCAGCGGCTCCAGGGCCGCCAAGACCGCGTCCTCGCCCGGCGCGCGGGGCGGGGGCCGAGCCGGAGTCTCGCCCGCGGCTTCATCGCGCGTGCGCCCGGCGCCGGCGCCCGGTGTCTCGCCCTGCGCGTCCTCGCCGGACGGCCCGGGCACCACCACCTCGTCGAGCACCGGCGGGGCGCCGCCCTGGCGCTCCTGGCGGCGGCCGACCACCAGCCGTCGCTTGCGGGACTGGGCCTTTTTCGCCATCAGCGCGCTGTCAGATCGTGCGTGTTCACGTCGTGGCCCTCCTCGCGGTAACGGCGATAGCGCTCCCGCGCCCGGGCGCGCGCCGGCTCCGCGCGCTCGACGAGCTCCGCCACCCGGGCGAACCGCTCGAAGCCCGCCGGGAGCTCCGCCGCCAGGTTGATCAGCACGTCGCTTCCCTCGGCGTGGGGCTCGGCGTGGCCGATGAGCACGGGGACGTCGTCGTGGCGCGCGCCCGGCTCGAGGCGCGCGTGCGGGACGAAGCTGCCCGCGCGAAAGGTCCAAAGCAGCTCGTCGACTTGCTGGGCGTGACTCGGGGAATCGACGTGGACGTAGATCCGATGTCCCAGCGCGTACGCCTTCTCGGCGAGGCGGCATGCGAACAGAGAGCGAGCCTCGGTGCCGGCCTCGGGCAACAGGTAGAAGTCGACCCGGGTCATCGCCCTAAGTATCCCGTAAAGCCGGAAGTCCAACAACCGCGCCCGCCATCGGGCTCAGCGCACGCGCTCGACGAAATACTGTGCGAGCAGCCCCACCGGCCGGCCGGTGGCGCCCTTCTGCTCCCCGGTGCGCCAGCCGGTCCCGGCGATGTCGAGATGCGCCCACCGCATCTTCTTCGTGAAGCGCGAGAGGAAGCAGGCGGCGGTGATGGTGCCCGCCTCGCGCCCGCCGATGTTCTGCATGTCGGCGAAGTTGCTTTTGAGCTGGTCCTGGTACTCATCCCACAGCGGCAGCTCCCAGGCGCGGTCGCCGGAGTAGCGGCCGGCGTTGAGCAGGTCGTTGGCGAGCGGATGATGATTGGACAGCAGCCCGTGGGCGTGACGCCCGAGCGCGATGAGACAGGCGCCGGTGAGCGTGGCGATGTCGATCACCGCGGCCGGCTGGAAGCGCTCGGCGTAGGTGAGCGCGTCGCACAGGATGAGTCGCCCCTCGGCGTCGGTGTTGAGGATCTCGATCGTCTGTCCCGAGAGGCTGGTGACGATGTCGCCCGGCTTGCTGGCATTGCCGTCGGGGAGGTTCTCGCAGCTCGGGACGACGCCCACGACATTGAGCGCCAGATCGAGCTCGGCGCACGCGCGCATGGCACCCAACACGGCGGCCGCCCCGCACATGTCGTACTTCATCTCGTCCATCGCGCTCGCCGGCTTGATCGAGATGCCGCCGGAATCGAAGGTGATGCCCTTGCCGACCAGCGCGACCGGTTTGTCCTCTTTCGGCGCACCGCGGTAATGGAGCACGATCAGCTTGGGCGGCTGGCGGCTGCCCCGTGCGACCGATAGCAGCGCGCCCATGCTCAGCTCCTCCATGTCCTGCTGCTCGAGGACCTCCACATCGAGGGCCGAGTAGCGCCCGGCGAGCTCGCGCGCCTGCTCGGCGAGGTAGCCCGGGGTGCAGACGTTGCCCGGGAGGTTGCCGAGGTCCTTGGCGAGCGCGACGCCGCCGGCCACGGCGACGCCGTCGCGCACCGCCCGCTCGCCGAGGCCGAGATCGCGCCGGCTCGGCACCGCGAGCACCACCTTGCGCAGCGGGCGGCGCACGCTCGATTTCTTGCTCTTGAGGCGGTCGAACTGATAGAGCGCGTCCTCGGTCGCCTCCACCGCCTGGCGCACCTTCCAATAGATGTCGCGTCCCTTGATGTTGAGCTCGGTGAGGTAGTTGACCGCCTCCATCGCGCCGGTCTCGTTCAGGGTGCGGGCGGCCTGGGCGACCGCCTTGCGGTAGGCGGCGTCGTTGAACTCCCGCTCCCGGCCGCAGCCGATCAGCAGCACGCGGTCGCACAGGGTCTTGTCGAGGCTGTGCAGCAGCAGCGTCTGGCCGCCCTTGCCCTCCAGATCGCCCCGACGCAGGAGGCTGGAGAGCGCGCCGTCGGTGGCCTTGTCGAGCTGCTCGCCGGCCGGGGACAGGCGGCGCGGCTCGAACACGCCCACGACCACGCAGGCGGTCCGCTGCTTCTCGGGGTTTCCGCTCTTGACGCTGAACTCCATCGCCGGCTCCTTGCTCGTCGCCCCTCTCAATTGCAGGGGTCGCAGAGGTGGTATACCGTAGCCCCGCGGCAACCGCGCGCCCTGCGCCGCGGAGGCCTGACGAAACTTGAAGATTTACACGTTTAACCGGGAAAAATCGGATTCTATCACAAAAATCCACGCCGACAGCCTCCCGCCCGTGCCTGTGATCGATCGTTATCTGATCAAGGAGCTGGCGCTCGCCTGGCTGGGTGTGAGCCTCGTTCTGCTGGTCATCTCCATTGCGAATCAGCTTGTTAGGTATCTCTCGGATGCCGTCTCCGGCGACCTTCCGGCGTCGGTGATCATGCCATTGCTCGGCTTTGCCGCCGCGCGGTATTTAGTCTTGCTTTTGCCGGTCTCGCTGTTTCTCGCTGCGCTGCTGGTGTTCGGGCGCATGCACCGCGACGGGGAGATGGTCTCGCTGTTCGCCTGCGGGGTAGGGCTCGGGCGCATCTACCGGCCCGTGCTGGTGCTGGCGATCCCGGTGACGGCGGGCCTGGCGGGGCTGGCGCTGTACGTGGTCCCCTGGGCCGAGGCCTCGCAGGGTGGGGTGCTCTACCAGGCCCGGCACGGCTCGGGGCTCGGGCTGATCAACGCCGGCAGCTTCCGCGAGTCCCGCGCCCGCGGCATGGTGCTCTACGCCGAGGGCGTCTCGTCGGAGCGCGAGCGCTTGGAGCACGTCTTCGTCCAGAGCCGCCAGCACGGGCGGCTCGGGGTCATCGCCGCGCGCCGCGCCCGCCAGCGCGTCGATGCCGAGACCGGGCAGCGCTTCGTCGTGCTGCAGGACGGCTATCGTTACGAGGGCGTCCCGGGGCAGGGCGATTACCGGATCCTGCGCTTCGAGCGCTACGCCCTGCGCCTGGCCGAGCCCACCGTGGCCGAGGCCCCGTCCGAGCGCGAGGCGGCACCGACCGGGCGCCTGTGGGGCTCGAGCGCGCCGGCCGACCGGGCCGAGCTGCAGTGGCGCCTGAGCGTGCCCCTCTCCGGGGCGATGCTCCTGGTGCTCGCGCTGCCGCTCTCTCGCACCACGCCCCGGCAGGGGCATTACGGCAAGCTGCTCGCCGGCGTGCTTATCTACATCGTCTATTTCAACTCGCTGAGCGTCGCGCGCGCGTGGCTCGAGCAGGGCCAGGTCCCGGCGTGGCTGGGGATGTGGTGGGTGCACGCGGCGCTGGCGCTGGTGACCGGTGTGCTGGTGCTCCAGCAAGCGGCCCCGCAGTGGCTGCGCTCGCGCGCGGCGGGTGGAGGCGGGCGCGCATGAGGCTGCTCGATCGCTACGTGGGGCGCACGGTGATCTCGGCCACGCTGCTGGCGCTGCTCGTGCTGCTCACGCTGGACACCCTCTTCACCGTCACCGAGGAGCTCGAGGAGGTGGGCCGCGGCGATTACGGCCTCGCGCAGGCCGCGGCCTATATCGCGTTGACGCTGCCGCGGCGCGCGTACGAGCTCTTCCCCTCGGCGGTGCTGCTCGGCGCGCTGGCCGGCCTGGGATCGCTGGCGGCCGGCAGCGAGCTCGTCGTGGTGCGTGCGGCGGGCGTGTCGCGAGCGCGGGTGGTGTGGGCCGCGCTCAAGGCGGGGCTGGTGATGGTGATCGCCGCCGTGGTGGTGGGCGAGGCGCTCGCCCCGGCCGCCGAGCAGTACGCCGAGCGGCGCAAGACGCTCGCCCAGACCCAGCGGGTGCTCGCCGAGACCCGCGAGGGCTTCTGGGTGCGCCACGGGCCGGACTTCATCAACTTCCGGCGCATCCTCCCCGGGCCGCGGCTGGCGGACCTGACGATCTACGAGTTCGACGCCGATTACCGCCTGCGCCGGGCGGTGCACGCGCGCAGCGCCCATTACGCCTCCGGGCGGTGGGTGCTCGAGGAGGTTCGCTACAGCCGCCTGAAGGACGATGGGGTGGTGAAGGGCCGCGCGCCCCGGTCGGTGCGCGCGTCGTTCATCGACCCCGCGTTGCTCGAGGTGGTGATCGTCGATCCCGAGCGGCTCTCGGCCTCGGGGCTGCGCCGCTACGCCCGTTATATGCGCGAGAACGGGCTGGACGCCGGGCGCTACGAGCTCGCCTTCTGGATCCGGGTGATGAGCCCGCTCTCCAGTCTGGTCATGCTGCTGGTGGCCATGCCCTTCGTCTTTGGCCCGCTGCGCGCCGCCGGGCTGTGGCACCGCATCCTCGCCGGTGTGCTGATCGGCGTGCTGTTCTACGTGCTCAATCAGACCCTCAACCACCTCGGCCTGGTCTACGGCCTGCATCCCTTCGTGAGCGCCGTGCTGCCGCCCTTGATATTTCTGATCGCCGCGCTCGAGGGATTGCGCCGTTTGCGTTAGCCGCGTCGGCGCGGGGAGACGACGAGGCACGAGCCGGAGACGCGATCGTGCCAGGCGAGGCCCTCGCGGTCGACCAGGATCCAGAGGTAGCCCAGCCCGAGCGCGCCGGCGGAGAGCACGGCGGCGAGCAAGCGCACGAGCGCGCGGCCCCAGCCGAGCGTGGTTCCGTCGGGGCGCTGCACGCGCAACCGCCACGCGCGCATGCCGAGCGTCTGCCCGCCATGGGTCCAGAACCAGCCGAAGAAAAGATAGATGACAGCGGCGAGGTAAGCCTGGTAAAGGACATGGAATCGGCCGCCCGGCAGCACGGCCGCATCGACGAGTGCCACCACCGGCGCGCCCGCCGCGAACAGCACGCCGAACAACAGCAATGCGTCGTAGACGAGCGCCGCGAGGCGCCGCGGCAGCCCCGCATGCGGGGCGTCGTGCCTGTGCGTGCGTGGCGCGGCGTGATGCACTCGCGGGGAATCGGAGGGGAACGGCGGCATTGTAACGGCTCGGCGCAGCGGTGAGTAGATGGAAAAGCGACCATCGGTATGGTAAACACGCGGTGGACAGCGGCAAACGACAAAGGACGGGAATGCGCCCGATGAGTCTCGTCTCCGAGCTGGCGGCCCGGCCCGGCGTGCTCGCGGCCGGCGAGTACTCTTACCGCGGCGATCGCTTCACCTGCCAGGGGCAACTCGACGATGCGCAGGCGCGCATGGCCTCGATGATGTGCCGGGCGACCACGCTCGGTGTGCACATGCAGGCCGACATCCTGGGCGGCGTGTGCGAGCAGTGCGGGCTCGTGCCGGCCAGGGGCTGGATCGTGCGCGGCCCGCGCTACACGGTGTGCGTGGTGGCCAATGTATTTTGCTTTCTCGAGGGCCGGAGCGGGTCGGTGAACGAGATCGTGGCGCTCATGCGCGATCGTTTGTCCGTGGAAACGGACGTGCTGGTCTGAGCGGCCGGCGCCCGAGGCGAATGGTCTGCAGCAAGGGGGGGAGAGCGGTATGGACGGCATCGACAGGCTTCTGGAGCTGCCCGGAGCGATGGCCTCGTTCGAGTATTCCGACCGGGGCGAGCTCATCAGCCATCGCATCGCCGAGGGTGCGCAGATCGATGAGGCGGCGCTCGATATGCTCTGCCACGTCTGTGTCGCCAACATGTCCATCGCCACGATGCAGGCCCGGGGCTGGGAGCGGCTCACCGGCGCGGAGGGTTTCTATCCGATCGACGGTTTCAGCCTCGTCGGATTGCAGTGGTCGGCGGTCGCCAGTGGGGGACGCGGGGTGGTGCTGGCCAACGAGCAGGCCGACTACCAGGCGGCCTTCGACGCCCTGGCGGGCTGAAGGGCGGTGCCATGCTGAAGCGTCTGCTGGCGGTCGATGGCGTCACCGCGGTCTGCCGGTTCCGCGACGACGGCGGTTTCGTCGAGGGCTACGGGATGCTCGATGAGGAGCGGATGGCGCGTCTGGCGAAATTCGCCCACTACTACAAGCGGCTGGTCCAGGGCAACACCGACCAGTTCGCGATGTTCACGCAACGCGCCGGCTGGACGCCGCCCAAGGGTTGGATCGTGCGCGGCGCGCGGATGTCGGTCTGCAGCGTGGCCAATGTCGTGTGTCTGACCGACAATCGCGAAGGGTCGCTCCAGGAGATCATGAACGAGCTCGGCGAGCTCGCGCATCAGTGACGCGCCGCGGCCGCCGAGCGCGGGGCGCTCGTCGTGGCGTGGCGCCGATTTGCACCGTGCTGATGCACGGGCCGCGGCTGGCAAGCCCGCGTCCCCTATCGGGTTGAGCGTGTCGGGGGTGCCGTGTTGTCCCCGCCCCGCGGGCCCGTATATGCTGGCCGGCGTCGCTCGGCGTTGACTGCGATCTCGAGGAGTCGGCCATGCGCCCCGCTTACCTGTGTGCGCTGATGATCATGCTCGTGCTCGGCCCGGCGGTCGAGGCGGCCGAGGTCGAGCGGGGCGAGGGGCTGCACGAGCGACATTGCACGGCCTGTCACGGGACCGAGGTCTACGAGCGCAGCGACCGTCGGGTCGGCTCGCGGGCGGCGCTCGAGCGACAGGTGGCGCGCTGCACCCGTGCAGCGGGCGTGGACTGGAACGCGCAGCAGATCGAGGCGGTCGTGCGTGACCTCGACCGGCGTTTCTACCACTTCAGCGAGTGACGCCGCGGGCGCCGGGGGCACGTACGATGGGACGCGCATGAAGCCGGTCAAGATCTTTCGGCATGTCGAGTGGGAGGGCCCCGGCTATCTCACCGAGGTGCTGAGGCGCCGCAAGGTGCCCTGCGAGATCGTCGCGGTCGATCGCGAGGCGCCGGTGCCGGAGGGCGTCGACGAGGTCAGTGCCCTCGTGTTCATGGGCGGACCGATGAGCGCCAACGACACGCTCCCGTGGATCGACGAGGAGGTCCGGCTCATCCGGCGCGCGCTCGAGGCGGGCATCCCGATGCTCGGCCACTGCCTCGGCGGCCAGCTTATCGCCATGGCCATGGGCGCGACGGTGCGGCGCAACCCCGTCAAGGAGATCGGCTGGTACCCCGTCGCGCGGATCGACAACGAGGTCAGCCCGGCTTGGCTGGGCGATCTGCCGCAGGAGTTCGAGGCCTTCCATTGGCACGGTGAGACCTTCGGTCTGCCGGACGGCGCGGCGCCGCTGCTGAAGAGCCACTGGTGCCTGCATCAGGGCTTTGCGCGCGGCAACGTGCTCGCCCTGCAATGTCATGTCGAGGTCACGGCGGAGATGGTGCGTGAATGGGTCACGCGTTTTCGCGACGAGCTCGAGCGCAGCGCCGGTTCGGTGCGGCGCGACGACACCCTGTCGCTCAACTGGGCCAACAGCGTGCAGGGCCCCGAGAGCATCCAGGCCCACCTGGAGGAGCGGGTGGCCTCGCTGCACGGCGTGGCCGACGTGCTCTATGAGGCCTGGCTGCGGACGTTCGCCCCGGCGTGAGCCGCCGGCCGCGTGCTCAGCGCGCCAGCCGCTCGAGGTGCGCGCGGGCGACGGGGTCGCCCTGCGCGGCGGCGGCCTCGTAGCAGCGGCGGGCGCGTTCGAGGTCGCGCGCCACCCCGAGGCCGTGCTCGTAGAGCTCGCCCAGGCCGCGTTGGGCCAGCGCCAGCCCCTGCTCCGCCGCGCGGCTCATCCAATAGGCCCCGCGGGCGGGGTCGCGCGGCACGCCCCGGCCCCGCAGATAGCGGTTGGCGAGGTGGCGTTGCGCGCGGGGCACGCCTTGACGGGCGTCCGCCTCGAGCAAGGCCACCTTCTCCTCCTCGGCCCCCGCCACCGTCATCGCCCCTTCCGGTGCGCCCCGACGCCGCCTCATCGTAGGCGGCGCGCCAACGGGCGGCAATGCTCGGGCCGGGGCGGGCCGTGAGCGGCGGCCCTCCGGTCATTCTGGTCCACGGCGGGGCAGGGCACGTGCCCGAGGACGGCGTCGGTCCCCGGCGCCGGGGCTGCGCCGAGGCCGCCCGGGCCGGTCATGCGGTGCTGCGCGCCGGCGGGGAGGCGCTCGACGCAGTGGAGGCGGCGGTGGCGGCGCTCGAGGACGATCCGCTGTTCAACGCCGGTACCGGCGCCGTCCTGTGCCGGGACGGGCGGGTGCGGCTCGACGCGGCCGTGATGGACGGGTCGCGATTGGCCGCGGGGGCGGTGGCGGCCCTCGAGCGCATGCCGAATCCCGTCCGGGTGGCCCGGCGGGTGCTCGACGACGGGCGCCACGTCCTGCTGGTCGGCGAGGGCGCGCTCGACTTCGCGCGGGCGGCCGGGTTCACGCCGTGCGCCGCCGAGAAGCTGATCGTGGCCGGCCAGCGCCAGCGCTGGGCGCGCCGCCACGGGACAGTCGGCGCCGTGGCGCTGGATCGCCGCGGCGGGCTCGCCGCGGCGACCTCCACCGGGGGCCGTTTCGACCAGCTGCCCGGCCGCGTCGGCGACAGCCCCTTGGTCGGCTGCGGCACCTACGCCGACGAGCACGCCGCCGTCTCGTGCACCGGCATCGGCGAGGACATCGTGCGCGCCGTGCTGGGCTACCGCGTCGCCGCCGCGGTGGTGGCGGGCGCCGGGGTGGCCGAGGCGGGTGGGGCGGCCTTGCGCGCCTTCGCCGAGCGCACCCGAGGCGAGGCCGGCGTCATCGTGCTCGATCGGCACGGCGCGCTGCACCATGCCCACAGCGCCGCGGCGATGCCGGTCGCCTGGATCGGCGCCGACGGCGCGCTCCACACTGCAGCTTGAGGGTCCCGGCCGGGGCCCTTGGATATCCCGAGCAACGCCTTCAAGTATCCGACAGTATATTAGGAAATACTGAATTTCTTTGGGTCGCACGGCTCCGCGGACGGGCGTTCCGGCGGCGTGGGCCGCGTGGCGAGGCGGACGCTCATGTTGCTGAAGCAGCTCTATCTGGAGAGCCTCGGTCACGCCTCGTACTTCGTCGGCTCGGAGGAGACCGGCGAGTCCCTGGTGCTCGACGTCCGGCGTGACGTCGGTGAGTGCTTCGACGAGGCGCGCCGCCACGCCGAGCAGCTCCGCCGGACGCTGCAGGGCAAGATCCTGAAGCTGCCCGACCACGTGGAGGTCTATCCCACGCACGTCGCCGGGTCGCTGTGCGGCGGCACCATCGGCAGCCGGCTGTCGACCACCATCGGCTACGAGCGGCGCATGAACCATCCTGGTCAACATCGCCGACAAGCAGGAATTCGTGCGCGAGTGCATCAATCTCGATCATCTGCCGGCGGTGCTGCCCTACTGGCCGCGGATGCGCAAGCTGAACACCGAGGGGCCGCCGCCGCTCGGCGTGCTGGCCGAGCCGCCCGCGCTCCCCGTCGAGGAGCTCGACCGGCTGCGCCGGCAGGGGGCGGCGGTGGTCGACACCCGCTCGCCGGAGGCGTTCGCGGCGCACATCCCCGGCGCGCTCAACATCGAGCTCGGCCCGACCTTCCCGACCCGGGCGGGGCACCGTGCTGCCCCCGGCCCGCCCGATCCTGCTGGTGCTGGACGCGCCCGAGGGCCTGTGGGAGGCGGTCTGGCACCTGCTGCGCAGCGGCTACGATCTGCCCCGCGGCTGGCTCGCCGGCGGCATGCGGGCCCGGCGGACCGCCGGCAAGGAGCTCGACGTGATCCCGCAGTGGTCGGTGTCCGAGCTGAAGGACCAGATGGAGAAGGGGACCGGGCTCTACGTGCTGGACGTGCGCCGGCCCCATGAGTGGGCCGCCGGCCACATCCCCGGGGCCCATTTCATCACCGGCGCCGCTCTGCCCGAGCGCCTGGAGGAGGTGCCCAAGGACCGGCCCGTGGCCGCCGTCTGCGGCGGCGGCCTGCGCTCGTCGGTGGCTGCGAGCCTGCTCAGGGCCCGCGGGCACCCGCGGGTGTTCAATGTGCTCGGCGGGATGAGCGCCTGGGAGAGCCGGGGGCTGCCCGTCAGGGGGGCGAATGAGCGCGGCCGGCGGCGGCGCCGCCGGCCGCGGGCGCGGTCAGCTCTCGAGGGCGGCTGCCTTGCCGAACGCCACGGCCGTGCACAGGCGCTGCATGGCCGTGGGCGGGATGCCCGGCGCCTCCGGGCCGTCGTCGACGCTCAGCCACTCCCCGACGGTCGCGAGGTCGACCCGGCAGATCACCGCGATCAGCTCGGGGCTGAGCTCGTGGCGGTCGAGCAGGCTCTGCAGCCAGCTGTGAGTTCGCCCGAAGCGGTGGTGGACCAGGGCCTCGGCGCGCAGCAGGTGATAGGCGATCCCCCGCTCGCGGCGGCGGTGGGCCAGGCACACCGGCGAGCCCCGGGCCGGGCAGTATTCCACGGCCGGGGCCCCACAGGTCGCCCCATGGGCGTCCCGGGCACCACAGCTGGCGCCGGACGGAGCAAAATCCAGCAACTCGGCGACATCGGCCACGGTAGCTACCTCCCTTGCTGTGGGCCTTGCGACCACCCCCGGCCTGCACGGGCCGCGCGGCGGCGCTGTACTCAGGACACGCTCGCGGCGGGCGGAGGGTTCCATCCAGGGCCGGGCCCGGAGGGGGCCTCGCGGCGGGGGTGGGACGAGATTGGCGCTCCCTAGGGGACTCGAACCCCTGTTTTCGCCGTGAGAGGGCGACGTCCTAGACCGCTAGACGAAGGGAGCGAAAAATGCTTAAAAATGCTTCGAACTGAAGCCGATACAGGGGAGTGGTATTATACGGACTCTGCCTCGAGGCTCAAGATCGGGGCTCGACACCTCCGGAACCGAGACGCATAGCGTGGGAGACGCAGGCACCGTAACGAAAACGCCCACCCTGATCCCGCGGCCCGAGCACATCATCTCGCGGGCCAACATCAGCAAGAACGCCCTCAAGGTGCTCTACCGCCTGAAGGAGAGCGGATACGACGCCTATCTGGTCGGCGGGGGGGTGCGCGACCTGCTCCTCGGCCGCGAGCCCAAGGACTTCGACGTCGCCACCGACGCGCACCCCGAGGAGGTGCACGCGCTGTTCCGCAACAGCCGGCTGATCGGACGGCGGTTCCGCCTGGTGCACGTGCAGTTCGGCCGGGAGATCGTGGAGGTCTCCACCTTCCGTGCCCTGCTGCCGGAGGAGATCGAAGAGGGCGCCACGGACCTGCGCACCGAGGACGGGCGCATCCTGCGCGACAACGTCTACGGGACCATCGAGGAGGACGCCTGGCGCCGCGACTTCTCGATCAACGCCCTCTACTACAATATCGAGGACTTCTCCGTCGTCGACTACGTCGGTGGAGTCGAGGATCTGCGCGTCGGGATGCTGCGCATGATCGGGGGGGATCCGGAGCGGCGCTACCGCGAGGACCCGGTGCGCATGCTGCGTGCCGTGCGCTTCGCCGCCAAGCTCGGGTTTCGCATCCACCCCGACAGCGAGCGCCCGCTCCAGGAGCTCGGGCACCTGCTCGCCGAGGTCCCCCCGGCGCGCCTCTTCGACGAGATCCTCAAGCTCTTCCTCGCCGGGCAGGCCTTGCCCACCTTCGAGCTGCTGCGCCGCTACCGCCTGTTCGGGCACCTGTTTCCCTTGACCGAGGAGGCGCTCGCCCACGAGGAGCAGGGGTTCCCGATCACGTTCGTGGCGCGGGCGCTGGCCAACACCGACGCGCGGGTCAACGAGGACAAGCCGGTGACCCCGGCGTTCCTGTTCGCCGCCCTGCTGTGGGAGCCGGTGCAGCGGCGCAGCCGCGCTCTGCACGAGGAGCAGGGCGTGCCCCCGGCGCAGGCCCTGCAGCGCGCGGCGAGCGAGGTGCTCGACGCGCAGGTCGACACCATCGCGATCCCGCGTCGCTTCAGCATCCCGATGCGTGATATCTGGGCGCTGCAGCCGCGGTTCACTCAGCGCCGGGGGCGTCGGCCCCTGCGGCTGCTCGAGCACCCTCGCTTCCGCGCCGCTTATGACTTCCTGGCGTTGCGCGCCGAGGCCGGCGAGGCGCTGCAGGAGCTGGTCGAGTGGTGGACGGAGCTGCAGGGGCTCGAGGCCGACGAGCGCGAGCGCCGCCTCGCGCAGGGCGGCGCCCGGAGCGGCAAGCGGCGGGGACGGCGCAAGCGCCGGCGCCGTGGGCCGGGGTCCGACGCCTCGGGCGGGGCGCCATGAGCGCGCGCGGCTGGGAGGGCGGTCTCGATCCCGAGGGCTGGGTCCGCGTCTACGTCGGGCTGGGCAGCAATCTCGACGACCCGGTCGCTCAGCTGCGCCGGGCGCGCGAGGCGCTCGAGCGGCTGCCGGCCACCGGGCTCGCCGCGCGCTCCGCCCTCTATCGCAACCCGCCGATGGGCCCGCCGGGTCAGCCCGACTACGTCAACGCCGTGGTGGCGCTGGACACGGGCCTGGGCCCTCACGAGCTTCTCGATCTCCTGCAGGCGATCGAGGCGCAGCAGGGCCGGGTGCGCGGGGCCGAGCGCTGGGGGCCCCGCACCCTCGACCTGGACATTCTCATGTACGGCGACGCCGTGCTCGAGGACGAGCGCCTGACGATCCCCCACCCGGGCCTGCAACAGCGTCCGTTTGTCCTGTATCCTCTGCGGGACATCGCGCCGGAGCTGGAGGTCCCCGGCGGGGGCGCGGTGAGCGCGCTCGCGGCGCGCTGCCCGTCCGGCGCACTGGAACGGCTCGAGGACGCATGGTAGAGCAGGCCAATCCCGGTTACGTGGTCGTCGAGGGCCCCATCGGGGTGGGGAAGACGAGCCTGGCCCGAAGGCTGGCCGAGACCTTCGGGACCGATCTCCTGCTCGAGGGTGCCGAGGAGAATCCGTTCCTGGAGCGGTTCTATCAGGACCCGCGCCAGGCCGCGCTGCCCGCGCAGCTCTACTTCCTGTTCCAGCGCGCGCGGCAGATCGAGACGCTGCGCCAGCAGGACATCTTTCGGCCGGGTCGGGTCGCGGACTTCCTGATGGACAAGGACCGCATCTTCGCCGAGCTCACGCTCGACGACGACGAGTTCCGGCTCTACGAGGAGGTCTATGGGCGGCTCACCGTGCAGGCCCCGCCGCCCGATCTGGTGATCTACCTGCAGGCGCCGACGGAGGTGCTCGCGGAGCGCATCCGCCGGCGCGGGCGGGCGTTCGAGCGGCGCATCGACCCGTTGTACCTGCAACGGGTCGCCGAGGCCTACACCCGGTTTTTCTATCATTACGACGCCGCGCCCCTGCTGATCGTCAACGCCACGGACGTCGATCTGGTCGGCAAGGACTCCGACTACCGGCAGCTCCTCGAGCAGGTGCGCGCTGTGCGCAGCGGGCGCCACTATTTCAATCCCATGCCGATCGCGCTCTAGGCGCGCCGGCCCCCTCCCGAGCCCATGAGCAACGCCAAGCCAAAGGATCGGGAGCCGCGCGTCACCGCGGCGACCCTGGCGCGACGCAAGCGGGCGGGCGAGCGCTTCGCCTGCCTGACCGCCTATGACGCGAGCTTCGCGCGGGTGCTCGAGGAGGCCGGCGTGGAGGTGATCCTGGTGGGCGATTCGCTGGGAATGGTGGTGCAGGGTGAAGAGACCACCGTGCCGGTGACGCTCGACGCGATGGTCTACCATACCCGAGCGGTGGCGCGCGCATGCCGGCGCGCGCTGGTCATGGCGGACCTGCCGTTCATGACCTACACGGGGCCCGAGCGGGCGCTGGCCAGCGCCGCGCGGCTGATGCAGGAGGGGGGCGCGCATATGGTCAAGCTCGAGGGCGGCGTCGAGCAGGCGGAGATCGTCGCGGCGCTCGGTCACCACGGCATCCCGGTCTGCGCCCACCTCGGCCTGCGCCCCCAGTTCGTCCACAAGCTCGGCGGCTATCGGGTCGCCGGTCGTGACGCCGCATCGGCCGAGGCGCTGCGGGCCGACGCCCGCAGCCTCGAGGCGGCCGGCGCGGACCTGCTGCTGCTCGAGTGCGTGCCCGCGGCCCTTGCCGAGGAGATCACCGCCGCGGTCCGCATCCCGGTTATCGGGATCGGCTCGGGTCCGGGCTGCGACGGGCAGGTCCTGGTGCTCTACGACATGCTCGGGATCACGCCGGGCGCCCCGCCGCGGTTCGTGCGCGATTTCATGGCCGGCGCCGAGAGCGTGCCCGCGGCCGTGGCCGCCTATGTGTCCGCGGTGCGGGCAGGCGCATTCCCGGGGCCCGAGCACTGTTTCTGAGCCGCCGGTGCGGGTGGTCCATACCAACGACGAGGTACGCGATCAGGTCGCGCGCTGGCGCGCGGGCGGCGGCCGGATCGCGCTGGTCCCGACCATGGGCAACCTCCACGCGGGGCACATGCGCCTGGTCGAGCACGCGATGGCGCGTGCCGAGCACGTGGTGGTCAGCCTGTTCGTCAATCCCACCCAGTTCGCTCCCGGCGAGGACTTCGAGAGCTATCCCCGCACGTTCGAAGCCGATGCCGGGCGATTGCGTGAGGCCGGCGTCGATCTGCTGTACGCCCCGCAGGCCGCGGAGCTCTATCCCTACGGCACCGAGCGAGCGCTCCGGGTGGAGGTCCCGGCGCTGGCGGATATGCTCTGCGGCGAGCATCGCCCCGGCCACTTCACCGGCGTGGCCACGGTGGTCGCCAAGCTGTTCAGCCTGATCACGCCGGACCTCGCGGTGTTCGGCGAAAAGGACTATCAGCAGCTGCTGCTGGCCCGCCGGCTGGCCGAGGAGCTCCTCATGCCGGTCACGGTGGAGGGCGTGCCCACGGTGCGCGAGCCCGACGGCCTGGCGATGAGCTCGCGCAACCGCTATCTCGATGCCGACGAGCGAGCCCGCGCCCCGGAGCTCTACCGCACCCTGCAGGCGGTGGCGCAGCGGGCCCGCGCCGCAGGCGCCGATTCCCCGGCGTGCCTCGAGCGCGAGGCGCTGGAGCGCCTGCGCGCGCACGGGTTCCGCCCCGAGTACGTGAGCATCCGGCGGGCCGAGGACCTGGGCGAGCCCCGCCCGAGGGACCGGGCGTGGGTGGTCCTGGTGGCGGCGCGCCTCGGCCGCGCCCGGCTGATCGATAATCTGACCTTCCGCCTGGATTGATAGGGGATACCCGATCCCCGATAATGACCGGCCGTCGGCCGAACGCGGCCGCGACGGCGCGGTCCAACCCGTGCGCGGCCCAGGCCGCGCAAGAGCCTGGAGGAGCCCGTCATGCAGCGGACCATGCTCAAGGCCAAGCTCCACCACGCCCGCGTGACCCATGCCGAGCGGGAGTACGAGGGCTCGTGCGCCATTGACCGGCGGCTGCTCGAAGGCGCGGGGATCCGCGAGTACGAGCAGATCCAGGTCTACAACGTCGAGAACGGCGAGCGGCTGACCACCTACGCCATCCAGGCGGAGGACGGCTCGGGGGTGATCTCTCTGAACGGGGCGGCCGCCCACCGCGCCACGCCGGGCGACCGGGTGATCATCTGCGCCTACGCGACGCTCGAGGAGCGGGAGCTCGCCGGGTTCCGCCCGACGCTGCTCTATCTCGATGCGGGCAACCGGATCGTCCGACGGGGCGAGCGGATCCCGGTCCAGGTCGCCTGAGCCGCGCCGCCGGGGATCCGTTCATCAACTCCGGAAGCGGTCGGCGTCGCGGCTCGCGTGCTCGGCGACGGCCCGGTCCACCCCGCAGGCCGCCTGCAGGCGCTCCACCATCTCATCGAGCCGCGCCCCCGGCAGGGCGCAGGTCATCTCCGTGGCGGGCATGCCCGTGCGCACCCGGCTCAACATGCACCCCACGCTCGCCGCCGGCGTCTGCTCTTCCTTGGCGAGGGCGAGAATGTGGCACTGGGGCTTGCCTTCGATCCGCAGCTCGGGCAGCCCGTCGGCCAGCAGCATGACCTGCTTGGCGTTGACCCGCAGCAGCACGACGTCGGGGTCGGCCGGCGTCTCGGCGAGCGGGCCGTAGACAATGGCCCCCGGGCGTCGCCTCACGGCCGGGATATGCGGGACGGCCTCCTGGCTCACCCAGCCCGACTCGAGCAGGACGGAGACGTCCCGGTGGTGGGCGACCTGATCGAGCGTCTTGAGCCCGTGGGTGACGCTGCCCACGCTGCAGTTGTCGTGGTCTTCCGGGGCGGTCGCGAAGGTGCGCTCGGCCGCCTTCATCCAGAACACGCAGCCGGCGGACACCCGGCCGGTGCGCCCGTCGTCGGTGCGCGGCGGCACGGGCGCATCGAACGGGGGCACCCCGCCCGGGGCGGCCTCGGCGAAGCTGACGGCCAGCGGCGGGCTCGAGAGCCCGAGCAGCTCAGTGAGCGCTTGGGCGAGGGCGGGATAGTCGTTCGCCGGCATGACCGATCTCCTGTGCGAGGGGAAGGCGGGGTGCGCCGGGGCGCCGCCGCAGTATAGCGACGCGCCGGCGCGTCGCGGAAGGACCCGACCGGACGGGCCGCCCGCCCGATGCCGGCGCGGCGCGCGCGAGCCCGGACCCGCCGACGGCGTGAAAGGGAGGACCGCCGTCGCTGCTCGTGAGGGCGATCAGCCGGTGTTGCGCATGCCGGCGGCGATGCCGTTGATCGAGCGCAGCAGCGGGTCGAGCCACCGAGTGCGCTCTTCCTCGGGCAGATGCTCGTCCCGGTAGCGGGGCAGCAGGGCGAGCTGTACATAGTTCAGCGGATCGAGGTAGGGGTTGCGTCGCGCCACCGACAGGGCGAGCGCCGGCGTGTCGGCGAGCAGCCCGGAGAGCCCCGTGATCTCGAGGATCTGCTGCGCGGTGCGGTCGTACTCCTCGCGCACCCTCGTGTACACGCGCTCGCGCGTGTTGGCATCCTCGCACAATGCGGCGTAGGCGCGGGCGACGTCCATGTCGCCTTTGAAGAGCGCCATCTGCGTATTGCTCAGCAGAGTACGGAAGAACGGCCAATCGCGGTACATGGTCCGCAGCCGCTGCAGACCGTCGGGCATCTCGGCACGCAGCCGCTCGAGCGCGTATCCGATGCCGTACCACGCGGGGAGGGTGTGGCGCGACTGCGCCCATCCGAACACCCAGGGGATGGCGCGCACGGAGGCCTTCGAGCGGTCGGCGCGCTTGCGATGGCTCGGGCGCGAGCCGATGTTGAGCAGCGCGATCTCCCCGAGCGGCGTGGCCTCATAGAAATAGTCGAGGAATCCGGGCGTGCGGTCGGTGAGCTCCCGGTAGGCGTGCTCGCCGAGGCGCGCCAGCTCGGCCATGGTGGCGAGGTGCTCCTGGCGGTCGCGCCCCACATCCTGCACGAGGCCTCGCGAGCCCTTCATCAGGCCGGTGATCCCCAGCGACAGCTCGTGGATCGCGGTCTCGGGGTTGCTGTACTTGTACGACAGCACCTCGCCCTGCTCGGTGAACTTGATCTGACCCCGCACCGTGCCGGGCGGTCGCGCCAAGATCGACTCGTGCATGGGGCCGCCGCCGCGGCCGATCGTGCCTCCCCGGCCATGGAAGACACGGCACTCGATGCCCCGGGCGCGGGTGATCGTCAGGATGCGTTTCTGGGCCTCGTACAGGCTCCAGGCCGAGGCCAGAATCCCTCCGTCCTTGGTCGAGTCCGAGTAGCCGAGCATCACCTCCTGCACGAGCCCCGAGACGCCGAGCAGCCGCCTGTAGACCGGCAGATCCAGCAGGGTGCGCAGGACGTCCTCGATGTGGGTGAGGTCGTCGATGGTCTCGAACAGTGGCGTGACGTGCAGGTGACAAAACCAGTGACCCGTCTCGCGGCCGACCAGACCGGCCAGGCGGCCGAGCAGCATCACCTCCAGCACGTGGCTCGCGGCGTGCGTCATCGAGACGACGTAGTTTCCGAACGCCTTGGGGTCGACCTCCCGGCGCATCCGCGCGATGGCGTCGAACACGGCGAGGACCTCCCGCGTCGTCGGAGTGAGGGCCTCGCGGTCCACCTCGAGCGGCTCGGGCGCGTCGATCAGCCGGGCGAGGAGCTCGAGCCGCTCGCTCTCCTCGAGGGTCGCGTAATCGGGGAGCTCGGGGAAGCGGGCGAGGATCTCGGTGACCGCCTCGGTGTGGCGCGTCGATTCCTCGCGCACATCGAGGGCGAGCAGGTGAAAGCCGAA
>JABAHQ010007436.1_pt2 | contig 30857 bp, 27 predicted proteins | sample 7062091 | NCBI WGS metagenome assembly JABAHQ01 (sample SAMN14534359, study PRJNA622989) | marine sediment metagenome | biome: marine biome [ENVO:00000428]; feature: marine pelagic biome [ENVO:01000023]; material: deep marine sediment [ENVO:00002113] | place: India: Gulf of Kutch | collected... | reverse complement strand
GAAGGGGATCGCGGTCTCCACTTCGACGGGATGGGGCCAGATCTCCACGGAGAGGTCCAGCTCGTCGAGGGTGGACAGCACCGCCCGGTAGAAGTCGGCCACGGAGCGGGGCTCGAGGGCGAGGCTCCGTCTCCGTCCGTCGCTGGAATCGATGCGGAGACGGTGATCGATCAGGTCGAACTCGATCTCGAAGCTCCTGCGCCCGTGGGGCATCGCCGAGGTCGTGAGGCCCCGGGGGGTCACGTAGAGGGGCACCTGCCACCAGTGGTTCCGCATCGGCGCCCGGGCGAGACGGATCTTGCCTACGATCTGGGTCCACATGTGAAGGGTGGCGTACGTGTCCTCCCACTCTGAAAGGGGGAGCGCGGGCCAGGCTTCGGAGACGGAGGTGGCGCGGTGAACGTTCGAACTCATCGAGGAATCTCCGGATCGGGGCCGGGTCGAGCGGGAACGGTCGGGCCGACAAAGCTAACGGCGGCGACACCGGAGCAGAACACGCTTGGAGCCGACGAGGGAGGCGCGTCGGAGGGTCGCCCGTGTCGCTCGGCATCGGGGTCGATGAGCTCCCTGGTGCCGGCCCTCGCGCTCCGGGCGACGATCGTGGTCGCCTTCCAGACATCCGCGCCGCCCGTCGGGCTCCCGGGGGTCGCCTCGCCCTCCCTCCCGGGGCCTCTCACCGCGTCGACGCGTCCGCCCGCGGCGGCCTGCGAGCCGACCGCCGACGCTGGAACCCGCGTCCGAGCCAGCGTTCCCTTCGAGCTCTACGACAACCACCTCTACGTGCCCGCGTCCGTGGAGGGTACGGGTCCGCGCTCCTTCCTCCTGGATACCGGAGCCACGGTCACCGCGGTCGACTGGGGCGTTGCGACCGCCCTGGATCTGACCGTGAGGGATCCGGGCTCGAGCCGGGGCGCCGGTGCTTCGACGATGCGCAACGCCCGCCTCCCGGGAACCTCGGTGGAGGTGGGAGGGCTCGACGCCGCGGGCGGCGCTCCCCGGACCATGCCCCTGGATTCGGTGATCGGTCCGTTGACGGGTCGGGCCGCTCCGGGGATCGTGGGCTTCCCCTTCTTCCGGGGCCGGGTGGTGGAAGTGGACTTCGATGCCCGCTGCGTCCGGGTTCACGAGGCTGGTCCATTCGCCTATGGGGGCCGCGGGGTGGTGCTCCCCATGGAGGTGCGGAGCGGCTGGGCCCACGTGGACGCGGTCCTCGGATTGCCGGACGGTCGGGAGGTCACCTCTGACCTGATTGTGGACACGGGCTCCAGGCTCAGCCTGGTCCTCACGACGGACTTCGTCCGCGGGGAGCGCCTCCTGGCGTCCTTCCCCGACCGAGCCGTGGGGACGGTGGGCGCCGGGATCGGGGGCGAGGCCCGCTTCGAGCTTGCGCGGCTGCCCCGCCTCGTCCTGGACACCCTGACCCATCGCGACGCGGTCGTCGGGCTCTCGGTGGGCTCCGCGCTGGACATCCAGGGCTTCGACGGGGTCCTGGGGACCGAGTTCCTCCGGCGGTTCCGGGTCATCTTCGACTACGCGGGGGGGCGGCTGATCCTGGAGCCGGCCGCCCACCGGAACGATCCCGAGCGCTTCGACATGAGCGGCCTGGTCCTGGTGGCGCCCCGCGCCGTCGCCGGCCGCCGCCCGATTCGGGTGCACCGGGTCGCCCGGGGCACGCCGGCCGACTGGGCGGGACTGCGGGCCGGCGACCGGATTCTCTCCATCGACGGGTTCTCGCAGCCCGTCCTGGACCTCCACCGGGCCCGGCGTCTGCTCCGGGGCGAGCCGGGCACGGTCCGCACCGTGCGGGTGGAGAGAGAGGGCAGGATCCTGACCTACGTCTTCGCGCTCCAGCCCCTGATCTGACCCGAGGCTCTTGCGCCGCGGACGCGTCCCGGTGTATATAGGATGCGCTGTTGTCGAATGACATAGCATTGTTGATCTACAACAAGCGCCCGGTGGGCGGCCTCGCCGAGGGGAGAGGCCTCGGCTCCGGAAAGCCCGAACGACGGGAAGGGAGCGCGCGATGTCCAAGTCCAAGGCCGACCTCCTCCAGGGCACCCTGGATCTCCTGATCCTCAAGGCCCTGACCCTGGGCCCCCTCCACGGCTGGGGGGTCTCGAAGCGGATCCGGCAGATGTCCCGGGACGTCCTGGAGGTGAATCAGGGCTCTCTCTATCCCGCTCTCCATCGGCTCGAGGACCGGGGCCTCATCACCTCGGAGTGGGGCGTCTCGGACGAGGGTCGCCGGGCGAAGTTCTACACCCTCACCCGGGCGGGCCGGGAGGAGTTCGTCGAGGAGCGTGCGAGCTGGAGTCTCTTCTCCACCGCCGTGGAGCACGTGCTCCAGGCGGGGTGAGGCGCGACGGATGAACTGGGTCGACCGGCTGCGCCGGAGGGTGCGGCTCCTCTTCCGGAAGGAGGAGGTCGAGCGGGAGCTGGAGGAGGAGGTTCGCCTCCACGTGGAGCTGGAGGCCGAGGAGCTGGTCCGTGGGGGGATGAGCCCGGCCGAGGCAAGCCGGGAGGCGCTGCGCCGCTTCGGGGGCGTGGAGCGGACGAAGGAGCGGGTCCGGGACGAGCGAGGCGGTCGGATCGTGGACGACCTCCTTCAGGACCTCCGCTACGGGCTCCGGACCCTGCGGAAGAGCCCGCGATTCGCGGTCGCGGTCCTGCTGACCCTGGGCCTCGGCATTGGGGCGAACACGGCGATCTTCACGGTGGTGGACGGAGTCCTCCTCCGGCCGCTGCCCTTCGAGGCCTCGGATCGCCTCGTCTACCTGACGCGTCCCGGGGAGGTCGAGGCAGACGTCTCCCTGCCCGATGTCCGGGACTGGCGGGCGGAGACCTCGACGCTGGAGTCGGTGGGCCTCTACATGAGCCGCTGGGCCCTCGATCTCACGGGGTGGGGGACGCCGGAGCGCCTGGAGGCCCAGCTGGCTGAGCCGGAGCTCTTCGAGGTGTACGGCGCCCCGCCCGTCGCCGGACGCTACTTCGACGAGGCCGAGAGCCGACCGGGTGCCGATCCGGTCGTCGTTCTGTCCGAGGATTTCTGGCAGCGGCGCTTCGGAGGCGACCCCGACCTCCCGGGCCGAACGCTCACCCTGAACGACCGCCCGTTCACGGTGGTGGGAGTCGCACCCCGGGAGCTCGACGTCTTCCGGACCGGAGTGGACGCGTGGGTGCCCGCCGCGGTGGAGGCGCCCTGGGCGGTGGACGAGCGGGGAACGAACAACTTCAACGCGGTGGGCAGGCTCGCCGCCGGCGCCACCCTGGATCAGGCCCGGGCCGAGATGCGCGCGCTCAGCCTCCGCCTGGCGGAGGCTCACCCGCGCACGAACACCGGGAAGATCGCGGAGCCCGTGCCCCTCCGGGATTTCCTGGTGGCAGACGCCCGGCCGGCGCTCCTGCTCCTCCTCGGCGCCGTGGGTCTCGTGCTTCTGATCGCCTGCGTGAATCTGGCGAGCCTGCTCCTGGTGAGAGCGACTCGCAGGGACGCGGAGCTCGCCGTCCGACGGGCCCTGGGGGGAAGCCGGGGCCGGATCGCGCGGCAGCTCCTCTGGGAGAGCGGGCTGCTGGCCCTGGGGGGCGGAGCGATGGGGATCCTCCTGAGCCGGGCGGGCACCGAGGCCCTCCTCGCCCTGGCGCCCCAGGGGCTTCCCCGGGCCGATGTGGTGACGATCGACGGGGGCGTTCTGGCCTTCGCTCTCGCACTGGTCGCGGGCACGACCCTCCTCTGCGGTCTCGTGCCGGCGCTCTACTCGGCGCGGCGGGATCCGGCGTCGGTGTTGCAGTCGGAGCGTCGGGGCGCCACGTCGGGTCGAGGCCATCAGCGATTCCTGGACGGCCTGGTCGTCTCCGAGATCACCCTGGCCCTCGTCCTCCTGGTGGGCGCGGGGCTCCTGATGCAGAGCTACCGCAACCTGAGAGGCGTGGACCTGGGCTTCGAGCCCGCAGGGCGGGTCGCCCTGAACCTGACCCTGCCCGAGTCGGAATACGGGCGCGTCGATCCCCAGAACCGCTTCTTCCACGGAGCGATCGACGCCCTGGGCGCGCTCCCCGGCGTGGAGAGCGCGGCCTTCGTCATCGGGGCGCCCCTGGCCGATTTCGGCCACATCGGCCACTCGGTTCTCTTCGCGGACCGCCCCGAGGTTCCGGAATCCGAGCAGCCCGGGGCGCGCAACCGTCCCGTGCTCGGAGACTACTTCGAGACCGCCGGCATCCCGGTGATCCGCGGCCGCGGGATCACGACCGGCGACGATCGCGACGCGCCGAGGGTGGCCGTCGTGAACCAGCGCTTCGCGGAGCGGTTCTGGCCCGCGGACGAACCCCTGGAGAAGCGGATCGCCTGGCGGCCGTCCCCGGGCGCCGAGCCCCGATGGATGACCGTGGTGGGAGTGGTCTCGGATGTTCGCACGGGCTCCGTCGCCGGCGGCGACCCGGTGACCGTCTACACCCCCTATCTCCAGCGCGCGGAGCCGTGGCAGCGCTTCGGAACCGTCGTGGTCCGCTCGCGTCCGGGAGTTCAGCCCGACCCCGCTGAGATTCGGGAGGCGATCTGGTCGGTCGATCCCGAGGTGCCCGTGCCCGCGGTCACGCCCATGACGTCATTGGTGGAATCCTCCCTGTCCAGGGAGCGGTTCAGCGCCACGGTGCTCCTGGTCTTCGGCATCGCCGCGCTCCTGATCGCGGTCCAGGGGATCTACGGAGTCCTCTCCTACGTGGTGGCCACGCGTCGAGGCGAGCTGGGAATCCGCATGGCTTTGGGCGCCGGCCGAAGAGACGTGGTGGCTCTCGTATTGCGGAGGGCGGCCGTTCTCACCGGGGCGGGCGTGGTTCTCGGGCTCGGGGCGGCGTTCGCGCTCACGGGGCTGCTGGAGAGCCTGCTCTACGGGGTGGCGGCGACGGAGATCGTGACCTTCCTGGGCGCCGCGACCTCCCTTCTGGCCACGGCGCTGGTGGCGGCGGGGATTCCCGCCATGCGCGCGGCCCGGGGCGACGCGGCGTCGGTGCTGCGGGCCGAATAGCACGGAGTCCGTGAGGACGCGGATGGAGCGGTACGTCGGCGGGTGGTGTGGACACGGGAAGACGAGGTGACGACATGAGCTGGCTCGATCGATGGATGCGGAGGCTGCGGGTCCTCTTTCGGAAGGAGGAGGTGGAGCGGGAGTTGGACGAGGAGGTGCGCCTCCACGTGGAGATGGAGACGGAGGAGCTGGTGCGCCGGGGGATGGAGCCCGCCGAGGCCCGGCGGGAGGCCCTGCGCCGCTTCGGAGGCGTGGAACGGACGAAGGAGCGGGTCCGCGACGAGCGGGGCGGCCGGATCCTGGACGACCTCGTTCAGGACCTCCGCTACGGAATGCGGACGCTACGGAAGAGCCCGGGATTCGCCGCCAGCGCGCTCCTGATCCTGGCCCTGGGAATCGGGTCGGCCTCGGCGCTCTTCGGAGTGGTGGACGCGGTCCTCCTCGAGCCCCTTCCCTACCCGGACTCGGAGCGCCTCGTACGCGTCTGGCCGGTGGCGCCCGCCCGGGGCGTGGACCGGGGCGCGTTCTCCTACCCCGACTTCCAGGACTGGCGGGAGCGCGCCTCATCGCTCTCGGGGCTCGCGCTCTACACGACCCTGCCCAGCGACTACCCCTACCTCGGCGGCGAGAACCCGACGGAGCTGTCCACGGCGTGGGTGGCCGGGGACTTTTTCCAGGCCCTGGAGGTGGCCCCCGAGCTGGGCCGCACGATCCGTCCCGACGACGTCGAGGAGGGCCGTCAGGTCCTGGTCCTCTCCAACGCGACGTGGCAGCGCCTCTACGGGGGCGACCCTTCCGTCGTGGGCCGGACGATCACCCTGGACTACCGGAGCTTCGAGGTCGTGGGGGTGATGCCCCCGGGCTTCGGATTCCCGGGCGCGGCCGCCCCCGCGTTCGGCTTCCCCGGCGAGGGCGAGGCGGTGGATATCTGGGTGCCGCTCACGGTCATCCCCGAGGACGACATTCCGATCCAGCTCCGGCCCGTCCGATTCCTCCAGGCTGTGGGCCGCCTGGCTCCCGGGGCCACCCCGGAGACCTCGCGGCAGGAGCTGAGCACGATCGCGGCCGCGCTGGAGGAGACCTACCCCGACTCCAACGCGGGGGTGTCGGGAGCCACGGTGCTACCGCTGAGAGACTGGATCGTGGGCGACGTACGCACGGCGCTATGGGTCGTTCTCGGGGCCGTGGGGTTCATCCTTCTCCTCGCGTGCGCCAACGTGGCGAACCTGCTCCTCGCTCGGGGCACGGCCCGGGCGCGGGAGGTCGCGCTCCGGATGAGCCTGGGCGCCTCGGCCGGCCGTGTGACACGCCAGCTCCTGACCGAGAGCCTTCTCCTCGGCGCGGTGGGCGGGGTCCTGGGCGTGGCCCTGGCGTGGAGCGCCACCGGCGCCCTGATGAGCCGGAGCGCGGGCCTCCTCCCCCGGGCTACGGAGGTCGATCTGGACGCCACGGTCCTGGCGGCGTCATTCCTCGTCACACTGGTTGCCACGGCCCTGGCCGGTGTCCTCCCCGCTCTCCGCGCCACGGACCTCTCTCCCAGCGAGGAGCTGAAGGAAGGGTCCCGGGAGGTCGGGGGCGGAGCGTCCGGAGTCCGTCTCCGGCGCACGCTGGTGGCCGCCGAAGTGGCGCTGGCCGTGGTGCTTCTGACAGGAGCGGGCCTCATGGTGCGAAGCCTGGGGGCGCTGAACCGGGTGGACCCTGGCTTCGACACCGATGGACGGATCGCCATGACCCTGACGATCTCGGACATGAAGCACACCGAGCGGGCCGAATGGCTTCAGCTGTACCGGGACATCCTGGGCAGGCTCGAGGAACACCCCGACGTGGTCTCCGCCGGGGCGATCCGCTACTTGCCCTTCCGGGGGACGGGGGAGGCCTGGTCGGTGCAGGTCCCGGGCCTCTACGAGCCGACGCCGGAAGAGCAGCGCTACGCCCAGGCGTTTCAGGTCTCCGAGGACCTCTTCCGGTCCCTGGGGATGACCCTGCTCCGGGGCCGGGGGGTCCGCGCGACCGACGGTCCCGAGGATCCCTACGTCGTCGTGGTGAACGAGGCGTTCCAGCGGGAATTCTTCCGGGGCGAGGATCCGGTGGGCCGCCGCGTCATCGTGGGCGGCGGAGAGATCGAAGTCCAGGTGGTCGGGGTGGTGGCCGACGTCCACCACCGGGGGCTCGACGAGGACCCCAGGCCCACGGTCTACGTGAGGAACGAGCAGGTTCCCCGGATCCAGATGTCCTACGTCGTGCACACCGGGGGCGATCCCCTCGCCCTGGTCGACGACATGCGCCAGGTCGTCCGGCAGCTCGACCCCGACCAGACGATCACCGAGTTCGTGCCGTTGCGGGAGCTGACGGCTCAGGCTACGGCCCGGCCCCGGTTCTTCACCCTCCTCCTCGGGGGATTCGCACTCATGGCCTTGGTGCTGGCCGCCCTCGGGGTCTACGGGGTTCTCTCCTACGTGGTCCGGAGCCGGGCTCGGGAGATGGGCCTTCGCCTGGCCCTGGGGGCCTCGGCGGAGCGGGTCCTGGGCCACGTGCTCGTTCAGGGGCTCGTCCCCGTTGCCGCGGGCCTGGTCGCGGGGATCGCCGGCGCCGCGGGCCTCTCTCGCTTCCTCGAAACCCTCCTATTCGGCGTGGAGGCGCTGGATCCCGTGACCTACGGGGCCGTGGCCCTCGTCCTGGGGACGGCGGCCACCACGGCGTGCTTCCTTCCGGCGTGGTCGGCTACCCGGGTCGATCCCATGGAGAGCCTCCGGGCCGAGTAGCGAGCCGTGAACGTCTTCAGGTGGCTGGCGCGGCGCATCCGGAGGCTCGTGAGCCGGGACGCGGTGGCGCGAGACCTCGACGAGGAGATTCACCATCATCTGGAGCTCGAGGCCCGGCAGCTGGTGCGTGAGGGGCTGGATCCGGAAGAGGCCCGACGGCTGGCCCGGATCCGCTTCGGCGGCGTCGAGCGGACGAAGGAGCGCGTTCGGGACGCCCGGGGCGGACGGTGGCTCGAGGACGGGTTCCAGGACCTGCGATACGGCCTCCGGTCCCTCCGGCGCGACCCGGGATTCGCAGCGATCGGGGTCCTGGTTCTGGCGCTGGGGATCGGCAGCGTCGTCGCGACCACGAGCCTGGTGCACGGTGTCCTCTTCCGCCCTCCTCCCTTCGAGGAACCCGGGCGGCTGGTGTCGGTCTGGTACCGTCTCGGCAGCACCGGGGGCGAGCGGGGCCGGGTGCCGGCGCCCGACGTGGCCCGCCTCCGGGAGGATGCGGCGGGTTTGAGGGGGCTCGCCTTTCTGCGGGTCCCCAGCGAGGGGGTCCTCGGGGGTGACGGGTCGGCCCGCTCGGTCCGGGTGGCCACGGTGTCGCCCGACTTCTTCTCTCTCCTGGGCGTCCAGGCCGCTCGGGGCCGGACGTTTCTCGCTGACCAGCGTCCTTCGGTCCCCGGAGATCGCTCTCAGGGCCCGGCGCGGACCCCGGATCCGACCTCCCTCGTCCTCTCTCACCGCGTCTGGCAGGAGGTCTTTGGCGGAAACCCCGGGGTGGTCGGGGCCACGGTTCGGCTGAACGGGGCTCCCCGGACGGTGGTGGGCGTCCTCCCGGCCTCGTTCCGGCTCCATCTCCCCCCGGACGCCGGCTTCCGGGCGGCCGTCGACCTGTGGGCCCCGCTCCCCGACGCCCTCTCCGAACTCCGTCGAGATCCCGGGCGGATCGTGGACCAGGACAGCGACAACACCGGCGTGGTGATCGGTCGGCTCTCGCCGGGAGCGACGGTGCCGGCCGTCCAGGCTCGACTGGAGGCCACGACCCGGAACCTCGAGGCCGAGCGGCCAGAGCGCGCCGCCGCCGATGTCCGGGTCGAGGTGACTCCGCTGGTGCAGGACGCGGTGTCCCATCTGCGCCCCGTCCTCCTGAGCCTCCTGGGCGCCGTGGTCCTCGTCCTCCTGATCGCGTGCCTGGACCTCTCCACGCTCCTCCTGGCGAGGGGAGCCCGCCGCAATCCGGAGCTGGCCCTTCGGCGTGCCCTCGGAGCCGGCCGCGGGCGGCTCCTGCGCCAGGCCCTGGCCGAGAGCGCGCTCCTCTCCGTCCTGGGAGCCGCCCTGGGCGTCGCCGTGGCCCGGGTCGCCGTGGACCTGGTGGTGGCAGTGCATCCACCCGGCCTTCCCGAGCTGACGCGCGTGCCCCTCTATGTCCCAGGGCTCCTCACGGCGGTGCCCCTGGTGCTCCTCACGATCTTCGCCATGGGCCTCGCTCCGGCCCTGAGGAAGGGAGGGGACGGCACAGCAGTGGGCCTCGGAAAGTTGCGCTTCAGCTCCACGGGGGTCGCCAGGAGCCGCCTGCGGCGGAGGTTGGTCGCGGCGGAGATCGCGCTCTCCGTCGTCCTCCTGGTGGGGGCGGGTCTCTTCCTCCGCTCGATCGAGACGCTCCGGGAGCGGGACCCCGGCTTCCGGCCCGAGGGGGCCCTGACCTTCCGCGTCTCGCTACGGGGCTCCGACCGCTACCCGGGCCCGGCCCAGCGGGCCCGCTTCGTCCGTGCGATGGAGGAGGCCGTGGCCCGCGTTCCGGGCGTGACGGCGGTGGGCGTCGTGGGCGTCCTCCCCCTGGGCGGGCGCGATTGGACGCAGCCCTACGGCCGACCGGGGGAGGCCGTGGAACGGTGGTCCAGCCGGGAGGCGCACTTTCGGGTGGCCACGTCAGGGTACTTCGAAGCCATGGGTATCCGGGTCCGCGCCGGCCGCTCCTTCCTCCCCGAGGAGGACCTGGAGGAGGAGCGACGAGTGGTGGTGGTGGACCGGGCCCTCGCCCGGACCCTCGGGGGCGACACGAACGTGGTGGGGCTGCGTATCGGAATTCCCCTCGACGGTCGGCCCGTGGAGGCCGAGGTGGTGGGAGTCGTCGAGACCGCGTTGCAGGAGAACCTGACGGAAGTTCCCCTGGGAACGATCTACGTCCCATACCGTCAGGAGGCATCCCGGGAGATCGTCGCCGTGGCTCGCGCCGACCGGAACGACCCCGGGGTCGTGGCCGGGTACCTGCGCAGCGCCGTGGCCTCCGTCGATCCCGCGGTGCCGATCTACTCGGTTCAGACGATGGAGGGCTACGTGCGCGCAGCTGTCGGAGCTCTTCGCTTCGCCTTCGGTGTGATCTCAGGATTCGCGTCCGTGGCCGGCCTCCTCGCCCTGGTCGGGCTCTACGGCGTCGTCTCCTACGTCGTCGATCGCCGACGTCGGGAGCTCGCGATCCGGAGCGCCCTGGGAGCAGATCCCGCCGCCGTCGTCCGTCTGGTCCTCCGCGAGGCGGCGGGCGTGACCGCGTGCGGTGTTGTGGTGGGCGCGCTCGGGGCCGTCGTAGCGGGTCGGGCTCTCGGAGCTGCCCTTTCCGACGTGAGGCCGTGGGATCCTCTCACGCTGGTCGCCGTGACCGGTCTGGTGCTCGCGGGCTCGGCGGCGGCCGCGCTCATTCCCGCCCTCCGGGCCGCGCGGAGCGACGTGTTGGGCGGCTTGAGGACGGAGTGACGCCGCTCCGATGAGCCCGAACCGCTTGACAGGTGGCGCCTGGACGGCAATATAGAATCATAGTTTTCATTCTATTTCACTCTCGCCTTCAGCGTGCCCGAACACGGCGGCATCCCACCCCACGTCTCCCCGAAGGCAGAGGAAAGCCCGGGCCGCCCCGGTGTGCATCCTCCCCGGCAGGAGCGCAGCCGGAGGACACTGGAGCGGATCGCCCGGGCCGCCCGGGAGCTCATCGCCGAGCACGGGGTCCAGGGCACGACGGTCCAGCGGATCGTGGACCGGGCCGAGTCGTCGGTGGGTTCCTTCTACGCCCGCTTCGACTCCCGCGACGACCTCCTTCGGTACCTCGAGGAGCGGGTGTGGCGGACGGCCCGGGAGCGCTGGGACGAGGCGGTGGCAGCGGAGACGTGGAAAGGATTGTCGCTGTGGAAGGTCCTGGAGGGCGTGGTGAGCCTCCTGGTGCGTCTCTACCGGGAGGACGCGAGGGTGGGGCGCGCTCTGGGCCGGAACGCCGGGGCCCCCTCGCCCCGCGAGGAAACGTTCCACGAAGGGGTGATCGAGACGCTGGGCGAGCTCGTTCGGGCCCGGGCCGGGGAGATCTCTCATCCCGATCCGGCCTCGGCGATGGAGTTCGGCTACCGCTGGGTGCTGGGCGGGATCCGCGAGCTCGGCCACCGCCGTGACGACGACACCCTGGCACGGGAGATCGCCCGAGGCTGGCGGGCCTACCTGGGCAACCCCGTGGACGCTAGCGGGAAGGATTCCCCGGGCGATGTGGATTTCTTCGACCCCTGGAGCTGAGGGTCGAGGCGCTCTTTTCCACATTTCCACAGCCCGGCGCCTTCCTTTGCCGGGGATTCTGTGGAGAATCCCTTGACCCTCTCGAGGAAGACCGCGATCTTTCCCGGCAGAGTGTCAAATCTTGAATATATATTCAGATTCCACTTTTGCCCGTTCCCACCATGCCTCTCCTTCACCGCGACCACCCCGAGGGCTCCGCGGGTGGTGCGCCGGGGGTCCACCCCCCTCGTCAGGCGCGCAGCCGGAGGACCTTCGAGGAGATCCTGGAGGCCGCTCGCGAGCTCCTGGCCGAGGAGGGCCCCGAGGCGCTGACCGTCCAGGCGGTCCTGGAGCGGTCCGGGGTGGGGGCTGGGAGCTTCTACGCTCGCTTCGACGACCGGGACGCGCTGGTCGGATACCTGCACTGGCGGGCTCGGGGCCGAAGCGAGCAGTGGTGGACGGTCGAGCTGGCACCCGGGCGGTGGAGGGAGCGCCCCGCCTGGTCGATCCTGGCCGCCGTCGTGCGGGTCCTCGTGCGGGCCCACTTCCGTCGGGAGCCGGAGCTGCGGGCCGCGCTGGCCCAGGCGGTGGCCCGTCCGGCGGGCCGGCTCATGGCGTGGACCGTCGAGCTGGACGAGGACCTGGACACCCGGGTGGCCGCGCTCCTGGCCGGGCGGCACGAGGAGATCGCTCACCCGGAGCCCCGCCGCGCGGTGACGACCGGCCTCCTCCAGCTCCTGGGCACCCTACGCCACCACCTCCTCTTTCCCGACAGCCTGAGCCTTCCCGGGGGCATCACGGAGGAGGATCTGATCCTGGAGCTCACCCGCGCCTGGGCGGGCTACCTGGGAGTCGAGGGAGCACCGGAGACCTATCCCGAGCTCTTGCACGCCCTCACCGCGGAGCGAGGGTGACTTGCTTCGATGGCCGTCATCCCGGTCCGGGCGTCCCGGCCCGACCGAGGAGGGAGGCGCAACTCCCGGCCTGCCCGCGCCCTCCGAGGGTGAGCCCCAGCAGCGTCGTCAATCCGTGGGCCTCCGGCGCGGCCGCCGGTGAGCCCCATCCCCAACGGGCGAGCTCGAAGAGCTCTTCCTCGGAGGGATGCCGCACCAGTCCCTCCCGAGCGCTCTCGACCCACCTCTCGTAGCTGTCCCCGGGGCCGAAGAGCACCTTGTGGGGACTGATGCAGGGCGCCACGGTGTTGACCGTGATGAAGTACTCCCAGCGAAGTCCCCTGAGCGCGTCGGGGTTCTCGACGGCGGCGGCCATCTCCTGGAGCGCGGCCCCGAGCTCCCCGTCCTCCGAGGTGATCTCCATCCGGTCCATGGAGCGCTCGGACGCCTCTCGGGCTCTTCGCAGCGACGCCGCCTCGTCCGCGTTTCCGGTGCCCTCCAAGAGGGCGAGCAGGGCGTCCCCCGCCGTGATCGCCAGCACCGAGCCGATGAGGTTGTCCAGGAGGGTCGGTCCGTGATCCTGAAGAAGGAAGCCCACGGTCAGGAGCCTCCGAAGAGTTGCGCGAGCCGCGTCGTTTCTCCCACGGGAGGCGTGCAGGGCGGCGGTGCCGACGGTGGCCCAGCCGGCCTCGCGTAGGGCGCTCAGGTTCGGCACCGGGATGTGGGAGAGGCTCGTGCCCGACGGTAGGGGTGTTCGCCAGCGGGCGCCGGCGACGTCGATCGCCGGAGCCCGGGCGAGTCGGGCCAGGGCCCGATGGGCCGGGTGGGCCGCAACGCCTTCCAGAAAGGCCTCCTCCTCCGCCGTGAGCTGACCACGGGCGGCCCGCGGCATGAGCTGAACGGACCAACGGTTCGGGAAGACCTGGGTAGGGCCGCCGCGGAGGTCGGGGATCCACCGGCCCTCCCATGACGTGGAGGTCGGTCGGATCAGGGAGTCGCGCTCCTCCGTCGTTCCCACGAAGCTGAGGCTGTGGAGGATCTCCCCGGCTTCGATCGGGGTGATCGCCGANNAGTCGGCTGCCAGAACGTAGGGTCGGAAGGCCTCGACCGACGCGGCCTTCCTCTGCGTCCCCGAGTATTCGGGGGCGCTCACACCGCCGACGACCGGACCCATGGCGGTCGCGAACAGGAGCGTCAGGGCCGGGAGGAAGACGAGGACGGCGAGTCCCAGAACCAGGGCCGCGCCGATACGAAAGCGTCGTCCCTCCCCGATCGCGCCCGGGCCCGGAAGCGGAGCCTCCCGACGCTCCGCGTACGCCAGGTTCCAGCTCGCCACCTCGCCCTGGGCGAGGTCGCGGCTCCATGGCTGATCGAACCAGGCCCTCTTCGCACGCCGGACCGTCCTGCTCTCGACGATCCGCACGAGGAGGGCGACGGTGGCCAGGAGTGCTGCGGGAGCCAGCGTGAACAGGGCGAAGGACGAGGGGGAGAGGATCCCCCGGCCCGCGAAGAGGAGCCCTGCCGCGAAGCCCGCTGGAAGCCACAGCACAGCCCCCAGGTAGGCGGCGACCGCCACGAGTCGCTGGACAATCAGGCGCCGCCTCTCCTCCGGATCGAGAACGGAGTAGGCCCGCGCTCCCTGTAGGAGAAACCCCGCGTCGCGCCGTGCGTCCGAAGCGACGAGGGCCAGGGTTATCCAGCCGTATCCCCGATCCGTGGCGCTGGCGGCGCGCCGGCACAGCCGGAAGAGGCCCACGAAGGCGTTCACCAGAAGGGCGAGCCCGGCGAACGAGGTCAGGAGAACCACCCACCAGCTGCCGCCCAGGGGGCCGAGGCTCCAGAGCTCCTGCTCGGAGGCCAGGGACCAGAGGAGGGGGAAGACCAGCAGAGCGCCCCCGGTTCCGGCCTGCTTGACCACGGTCCAGAGATCGCCCTGCATTCGGGAGAGCCCGGGGGGAGGCCACTTCAGGACCGCCGTCGCCTCCTCGGCATCCCTCTCCTCGGGCCGGGGCACATCCTCACCCCCGGCACTCCGAGCAGGCTCGTCGGGAGTCGGGCTCCTGGGCTCCGAAGCGTCCATGTCGCCCTCGCGGATCGGCAGGGAACGGGAATGGCGTGCCGCAATTCCCAATAGCTACCGGCTCGAGGGGATCGGGCAAGAGTTTTTCCCGCGGGGCTCAGGGGCCGTGGCTCGCCTCCCATCCCAGCATCGCCCTCTTCCGCTCCCTCCCCCAGCGGTAGCCGCCGAACTCACCCACGCTTCGGATCACACGGTGACACGGAACGAGGAAGGAGACGGGGTTCCTGCCCACCGCGGAGCCGACCGCCCGGGCGGCCTCGGGCCGCCCGATCGCTTCGGCCAGGGCGCCGTAGGTGGTCACCGAGCCGGGGGGAACGCGGAGCAGGGCACGCCAGACCTGGAGCTGGAAGTTCGTTCCCTCCAGGTACAGGGTGACCGGCGTGGGAGGTCGAACCCGATCCCCCGCGACGGCGGCCTCCACGGCCTGCACGATCTCCCGGGCCAGCGGTGCCGTGGCCGTGGGATCCTCGACGATCCGGGCCCGGGGCCACCGGCTCCGAAGCTCGCCCAGGGCGTCCTCTTCATCGTCTCCCACGAAGGCCAGGAAGCACACCCCCCGCTCGGTGGTCGCCAGCAGGGCGTCCCCGAAGGGCGTGGGGTGGATGCCGGTTCGGATCGTCAGACCCTCCCCACCCCGGCTCACCTCTCCCGGCGTAGCGGCTTCCACCTGGACGAAGTGATCGTGGAGCCGTCCCGGACCGGACAGCCCCGCCTCGTACGCCGTTGCCAGGACGGGCTCGTGACGCTCCAGGAGGCTGCGGGCGTGCTCCACGGTGAGGTACTGGAGGAACCGCTTGGGCGTGACCCCGGCCCAGCGCTGGAAGAGACGGTGGAAGTGGTACTTGCTCAACCCCACGTGGGCGGCGACATCCTCCAGGGTGGGCTGCGCCTCTCGCTGCTGGTCCAGGTAGCGGATCGCCCGCTCGATCCGCGAGTAGTCGATGCGGTCTTGCTCGGGAGAGTCGTTCATGCCGGTCTCCGGGCTCGGGGCGGGCCGGGGTGGCGGCCTCGCTGACGCGTCTCGTGCTCGTCCCCAATCTCGACGGGTCCGATCCCCAGTGCGACCCGGATCTTGCGGTGGACCGATCCCTCACGCGAAGTCGCTCCACTCCCGCCCCGAGGCCCTAGGGAGGCGTCCCGGCCCCTCCCTCCTCCTCCAGGAGCCTGCCGAAGACTTCCCGGAACACGGGGGTCGGAAGGGCTCCCTGGAGCGGAAATCCTTCCACGATGAAAGTCGGCGTCCCCCGAACCCCGATCCGGTGGCCGGCCCGGACGCTTCGCCTCACCCGATCCGTCACCCACCCCTCCTCGACGCACGCCCGAAAGCGCTCGACGTCGAGCCCCTCCTCGTCCGCGTAGCGCGCGAATAGCCCATGGGGCTCATCGGCCTTTCGCCACTCGGGCTGATCCTGGAAGAGCCGGTCCCGGAGCGCGGCGAATCGGCCCTGCTCGCCGGCACACTCCCCGGCCGTGGCGGCTTCCACCGAATTGGGGAACATGCCGAGGACGAATGGCACGTACTTCCAGATCACCTTCCCCGTCTCGATGAACTCCTCCTCCAGGGTCGGGAAGGTCTCCAGGTGGAACTTCCGGCAGTAGCCGCACCCGAAATCGCTGAACTCGATCACGCGGATCGGGGCCTCGGGATCGCCCCGGTTGAAGCCCAGCATACGCACGTCCACGGTCCGCGACCCGCTCCCCCCGGCGTCCGGTGGGGGCGTCGTGTCCGGCGCGGACTGCCCCACGCCACCCCTCGCCCCCGCGGTCCCGCCGTCTGCGCCGCCGTCCCCGGGCGAGGGCATCTGTCCGAAGAGACGGGAGGCATCGGCCGTCCCCGTGGCCTCGGACGCCCTCTTCCCGGGGCTCGCCTCTCCCCGCGGGTCGATCTCTCCACAGGTAGAGAGGCAGAAGGAGAGGGCGAGGACGAGCGCCGGGAGGGCGAACCGTCTCGAGGGGGTGAGGTCCGGGGGCGTCATCGTCGGCTCGGCGTCCGGTGGGGCGTGGCGGGCTCTCGGCTACCCATCGGAATCCAGCGGGCTCGCGCCCCGTTCCGTCCCCTCCGGACCCCCGTCTCCCTCGCCGGGCTCTCCCTCGAGCTCCTCCTCCACCCTCTCGTCCAAGACCCCGCCGTCTCTCCTCCCGATCGTGAAGCGGCGGAAGAGGCGCTTCTCGGTCTCTCCCTCCAGCTTCGCCTCCAGCTCGATGTGCGGCTCCAACCCGGAGCCGGTCAGCTTGTCCCGAAAGAGCTTGTCCAGCTGGAAGACGCCCGCCGAGTTCGTCATCTCGATCACGAGGCGCACCGGATGGTGATCCCCCTCCTCGATGTGCACCGCCTCGATCGCCGCCGCCGAGATCGAGTGGATGCTGGTGGAGCCCGCCTCGAAGGGAATCCTGGAGCGACCCTTGGCCATGTCCAGGGAGTCCGCGATGCGCACCACCCCGGCCTCCAGGGTGAGGGGCCGCCCGCCCGAGCGGTGTGCGATGATGGCGTGGAGGATCTCCGTGCGGACGAAGGTGGCGGTCCGGTGGTCGTAGATCTGGGGGAGGATCTCCTTGAGCTTCTGATGGGCCAGGAAGAGGGAGAAGCTCTCATGTTCGTCCCGGTGGATCGACATCCCTACGTCGTGGAGGAGCGCCGCCAGAGCGACCACGATCTCCGCGTCGTCCCGGCTCAGCCCGTAGGTCTCCACGATCGCCGGCTCGACCTCCCGATCCATGAGGAGCCGGAGGATCCGGACCGCGATGTTGGTGACGATCTTGACGTGGACCGGCCCGTGGTCGGTCATTCCGAGTCGCTCGATCGCCGTGACGTTGGCGGCGAGCCACAGGCCGTACAGATCGTCATCGGCGTTCACCAGCTCCAGGACGGTCCGGAGCTTCGGGTTGTGGGTCGCCGGGACGTTCATCCGGACCCGGTCCGCATAGCGCTCCTCCACCGTGGGGCCGGGCTCCTCGTAGTCGGGAACGACTTCGGTATCGAAGGAAGTCATGGAATCACTGTCCAGGGGTGACGTCTCCGGATGGGGTCGCGTCGGGATCCTCAAGGGGGAGAGCCGGGCCGGACCCCCTCCCACCGCGCCGGGAGGCGTCTCCCGTCCCCGGACCGCTCTCACGGCTCCAGGGCCCCGGAACGGGGTCCCGGCCCTCCAGCACGACGACGGTTTCGGAGATCTTGTCGTGAATGGCCTGGCGGTTGGGGTCCCAGTACACCTGAGCGAATCCCAGGAGCCCCGTGGCGAAGCCGGCGGCGTACCCGCCGGCCCTCTCGAACGCCTCCCACCAGGTGATCGGGGAGTTGTCGAGCTGGACGACCCGGATCCCGAGGAGCCGCTTTCCGGGAGTCTGCCCGTTCCACCAGGAAAGGAAGATCGTCATGTAGATCGTTCCCCAGCCGAAGGCCAGACCCAGATCGTCCCAGAGCTCTCGGACGGCTCCCGGGAGCCATCCCCCTTCGCTCCGCACCAGCTCCTGTCGAGCCTCCTCGAGGCGTCGCTCGGCGCGCTCCCGGTCGCGGCGCTCCCCGTTCAGCGCGGCGAGGAGGGCGGACACGGTGTCCGCCACGCCCTCCCCGGGATCCGCGCTGTCCTCCGCGGCGTCAGCCGGCTGCACCGCCGCGTCGACGCCGGCTCCCGGTACGAGGCCCGTGTCCGTGGCCGCCCCCCTGGCGCTGTCAAGCGACGCCATGGCCGTCGCGACGATCCGGTCGATCCGGTCCGACCAGGCCGCGTCGTCCGGGGCCATCTCACGGAGCGCTTCCGGAATCTCCGAGATCGGGGCTCCCAGGCGCTGGAGACGCCGGGCCAGCCGCGCGGCCGCCTCCTCGGCCCCCGGCTCCGTGGTGGCCACCTGGAGGCGGCGATACTCCCGGGTGCCGTCGAGGATGTCGGCGAGGCCGATCTCCCGGCCGGGCGCCGAGGGCGCTTCCACGGCGATCTCCTCGGGCAGCGATCGGGCGATCTGCTCCCAGTCCGGTCCGAAGGCGAAGAATAGGGCGCGGCTCGTCATCAGGAGCAGGAGAGCGCCGAAGCATCCGACCACGAGGCGGAATACCCGAGCCAGGGCATCGGCGGGCTTGCGGCCTCGGGCCAGGTAGATGAAAAAGAGGGTGGCGACGATCCCCAGGAGAATCCCGCCCGCCTGGGAGACGATGGCGATCAGGATCAGGTCCACGAGGATCGCGCCCAGCCGTCGCGCGGGACGAGCGAGGGGCGTGCCCAGGAGCCGGGGGGCGAGCTCGAAGGCCTCCGCGGTGACGATGCTCCGGGGATCCCTTCCTCTCTCGCTCGCGGTGCTCATCGACGCCCGGGGGTCGTTCGCCCGGCGCTCTGCGTCCGCGACCGTGAGCCTGGGTGGCCGGCGGGAACGGACTCAGCGCTTTTTCAGAACCGTGGCGAGGACGATCCCGGCGGCCACGCCGAGCAGAGCCGTGCCCGCCAGGACCCGGGTCAGCGCCTCCTTGCTGGGTCGGCCGTAGGCGTCCCGGACCGCTTCCGGCGGCACGACCACCGCCCCGCCCCCTGTGCGCCCCGCGGCGTCGTCCCACGCCCCCTGCACTTCTTCCTCCTCTTCCTCGAGCCCGCATGCCGGACAGGTGAGGAAGCCCTTCTCCCGGGCCGTGCGGTTGGGGAAGACCATCTCTTCTCCACAGCGGGGGCACGGCAGACCGGCCGAACGGGGGCGGACGACTTCGTAGAGCGTGCCCTTGGAGACCCCCAGGTCTTCGGCGATCTGATTGACGCTTCGATCGCTCTCCCAATAGAGGCGGTTCGCTTCGGACCGCAGCCGCTCGGAATCGGTGTCTTTGCTCGCCATGGGTCGGTGTCTCGAGACGGGTGGACGGCGGGAGATGATCTCTTGACCCCGTCGGGGGGTAGGAGCAAGATAGCCGAACCGGCCCTCGGGAGCGAGGGTCGAAACCGCGAAACCCCAAGTTCGACTTGAGGTAACCGTGAAGATAGATGTGTCCCACGGGCACCTGGAGGCCAACCTTCGGGAGGCCGAGGAACCGCCGTGCGGAGCCGCAGTCCTGTGCCATCCCCATCCTCTCTACGGTGGCACGATGCACACGAAGGCGGTCTTCCGCACCGCCCAGGCGCTGAACGCGGTCGGAATCCACGCCCTACGCTTCAACTTCCGGGGGGTCGGCGCCAGCACGGGGAGCTACGACGAGGGGGTGGGGGAGCGGGACGACGCCCATGCGGCCCTCGACTGGCTCGCGGACCGCTTCCCCGACCTCCCGCTGGTCATGGGGGGCTTCTCCTTCGGGTCCAGGGTCGGCCTGAGTGTGGGAGTGGAGAACCCCCGGGTCGACGCCCTGATCGGCCTGGGCGTGGCCGTGGACCTCTACGACTTCTCCTTCCTCGGAGACACGGAAAAGCCGCTCCTGGTGGTCCAGGGCGAGGACGACGAGTTCGGACCGGGCGCCCGGGTGCGTGAGACCCTCGAGGCGATGGGAGATCACATCACGGTCGAGGTGGTCCCGGGCGCCGACCACTACTTTCACGACCGGTTCGACGAGCTCCGCGCCGCGGTCCGGTCCTACTTCGGCGAAGGCCCCGGAGCCCGGGCCCTGGGCCGGGCCACCCGGGCGGGCTACGGAGCCGCGTGATCGCCGTGTTGACGACCTCTCGCGGCCTTCCGCGCGCGAGATCCCGTCTCGGACAAGCGCCTGGAGTGGAAGGAAGTATCGTGACGTCGCCGCCTCATCCCTGGAGGCCGAGGTGAAGATCTATACCCGCACCGGCGATTCGGGTCGGACCGGGCTCTTCGGCGGTGGCCGCGTGCCGAAGGACCACCTCCGGGTCGAGGCATACGGGAGCGTGGACGAGCTCAACGCGGTGATCGGCCGGAGCATCGTGGACGTGGCCGACCCACAGGTCGGAGAGCGCCTGCGCACAATTCAGCAGGACCTGTTCAGCATCGGGGCCGTCCTGGCCCGGCCGCCCGCCACGGAGGGAAGGCGGAGCCCTGCGGCGCCGGGCGTGCCGGTGGAGCGGGTTGCGGAGATGGAAGGGTGGATCGACTCGGCTGCCGGCGAGCTCGAGCCGCTGCGGAACTTCATCGTTCCGGGGGGAACGTCGGGGGCGGCGGGCCTCCACCACGCGCGAACCGTCTGCCGGAGGGCGGAACGGAGGGTCGTGAGCCTCACCGACCGGATGGAGGTGGAGGACGGGATCCTCCGTTACCTGAACCGGCTCTCCGACCTTCTCTTCACCTTCGCCCGGCTGGAGAACGCCCGGGCCGGACGGAGAGACGTGGTGTGGCGGTCTCCGGGCGAGCGGTGAAGGGGGTCCCTGAAGCGCCCCGGGGTCAGTTCCGGGGGATGTCCGCTGAGCGGGTGAAGATCATGATCACTCCGCTCCCGCTCCCCATTCCGAAGAGATTCCCCGCCTCCAACGGGCGGTAGAGAACCACGCGGTCGATCGACTCCGCCGGGAGGTTCATGGCGACGGTGGGCGCCGTCGCCCGCACGTTGTCGATGAAGACGACCGCGGGATGGCAATCGTTTCGGTACATGCGCGTCTGTCCGGGCGTGAAGCCGACGCAGAGCTCGTTCCCCTGGCGGCGGGTGAGGAGCCCGCTGACGTGCTGGGAGCGGATGATGTCGAAGGCGTCCCGCGACCGGTGACGAACTTCGTCCACGGCGGCGGGCTCGATCACCTGGCCCCCCATGACGAACTCGCTCCCCAGGGGCTGGGCTTCGACGCGCACGTGGATCGGGTCGAGGGCCACCGGCTGCATGCTCACCGGAATCTCCAGGTTCACCGCGAGACCCGTACCGACCTGGACGGTGTCCGTCCGGTTCCCGTACGCGAGGTGTCGCACCTCCACGGTATAGGTTCCGGGCGGCACCTCCTCGAAGCGGAAGCGGCCGTCGTCGTCTGTGACCCGTCGGTGCGACGTCCCGAGGAGCGTGACTTCGGCGTCGGCTACCGCCTCCTGGCTCCCGGTATCCGTCACGCGGCCGCTCACGGCGGCAGGGAGCAGGCGACTCACGTGAAAGTCGACGCGTGCCGATTCCTCACCGTCCAGGAGGAACTCCTTCCGGGGACCGGACCGATCGAGAAACTCGGCCCGGGCGCCGACGACGCGGTCCAGGGGAACCGAGCAGTGACGGTACCATCCCTGGGAGTCGGTGAAGGCCGAGACCTCCTTCGCGTCGTCGCCGTCCGGCTCGCGCCAGGTGAGGATCACCTTCGCCCGCGGCAGCGCGACACCCGTCGCCGGGTCCTGGACTTGGCCGACCGCCGTGCCCTCCTCCTCGATCTGGCCTTCCATGAGGCACTGGCTCATCTGGATCGTGGCCATGGAGGGCGTCGTGAGTCGAACAGGAGAGGATTCGTTCTCCAGCACGTCGACGCTTCGGGATCCCGTGGAGACCCCCTGACGAATGATCCGTGGATGATAGAAGACGACCTGGTACCGGCCCGCGGGCACGTCGTCGATCTGGAAATGGCCGGCCGAGTCGGTAGTCGTTTGGAACGTGGTCTCCCAGAGGACGACCCGGGCGTCGTCGAGGGGCTCGCCGCGGATGCTGTCGTACACCATACCCTCCACGGTCCCCTGGCCCTCGCTCGCTCGATCCTCTTCTTCCTGGGCCGTGCCCGCGAGCGGCAGGAGGAGGGCGACGGTGAGAGCGCCGACGATAGGTAGCCTCGGGACAATCATGTCGTGCGATGTCCGGGTGAACCTGCTGACCCTCTGTTCTACCCACATACGCGGGAACGGTCCATTCATTGCGGGCCGTGGCTCGCCCCGCTTCATCATTTCGCGGGCCCACGAACGGCCGCTGCCGGCACGTTGCGAGTTGCGGATCGGGCCCGCGTAGGGCGGCTCCGAGAGGGCGTCGGAGACCGGCCTCGAGCCCGTCCTCGCGACCTTGCGGGACCCCCCTGCATCCGACATGATAAGCGCCCGGCGCGGGGCGCGCCCGTTCCGGTTCTTCTTCCGGCGGCGGCTGGATCCCTTCCCGACTTCGCCGTCCGACGATCGACAGCCCGCCTCCGCCCGGCGGAGGTCAATCGAGACGACGATGACATACATCATCACCGAGCCGTGCATCGGCACCAAGGACGCCAGCTGCGTCGAGGTCTGCCCGGTGGACTGCATCTACGAGGGCGAGGACCAGTACTACATCCACCCGGACGAGTGCATCGACTGCGGGGCGTGCGAGCCCGAGTGCCCGGTCCAGGCGATCTTTCCCGACACCGACGTGCCGCCCGAGTGGACGGATTACATCGACAAGAACATCAACTACTTCTAGCGCTGGACACGGCGCGGCGGGTCGGGACGAGGCGGGGGAGCGCATCGAGATCGCTCCTCCGCCTCGTCTGTATCGGCCTGGTGGTCGGGTCTTCGAGCTGCCAGGGGGACGCCGACCCGCGGCGTCTCGCCGAGGAGCCCGACTCCTCCCGGATCGCCCGTGAGATCGGCACGATGCTGCAGGCGTCCGCCTCCTCCTGGAACGCGGGCGACCTGGACGGGTTCCTGGACGACTATGCCGACGATCCGGGCCTGACCTTCGTGGGCGGGGGGAGCGTGATCCGGGGCCGGGCCGAGGTTCGAAGGCGCTATCTGGAGACCTACTGGGCCTCCGGATCCAGGCGGGACTCGCTGCGCTTTCGGGATCTGGAGATACGGGCGCTGGGATCACGCCATGCCCTCGCCCTCGGACGATACGAGCTGTACCGGCCGGACGGCGAGATCGAAGTGACGGGAAGCGGGCGCTTCTCCCTCGTCCTCAGGATCGAGGACGGTCGGTGGTCGATCGTTCACGACCACTCGTCATCCGACGGTGGGCAGGGGGAGGGCTGACCCCGGACCCGACCGCGCGAGGAGGGTCCGGCCGGGGCCCGTTGCGGCTCAGATGCCGGCTTTCCGCAGCCTGTCCAGCACGGTGGTACCCTGCTCGCCCTCGCCGGCCGGGACCGCCTCGGCGCCGGCTCCGATCCGGAAGTCCTTCTGCTGCTTCAGGAGGAAGAGGCCCGCAGCGAGAGCGGCGGCTCCGATGAGGCTCACGGCGATGGTACGAATCGATGCCTCCGGAAGGGGGGGATGCTTCCGTCTCGCGTCCCATTCTAAACCGTGCCGGGCGCCGACGTCCAGACGGGGATCCAGAACCGCGGAGGAGGGGATCTGAAGGTGGAGATACGATGACGGCGAGGGTGCCGGAGGAGGTGGCGGTCGGTGCCCGGGCCGGAGACCCCGTGGCTCTGACTCGTGCGATGGTGGCGGTTCCCTCGGTCAATCCCGAGATCGAGGCCGGAGGAGCGGGGGAGGAGGAGCTCGCCCGCCTCTGCGCGGCGTGGCTGGATGGCTGGGGTTTCCAGGTCGACCTCGTGGAGGTGGCAGCCGGGCGTTGGAACGTGGTGGGCCGCCACGGTGGGGGCCGGCCGGCGCTTCTGCTGAATGGCCACCTCGACACCGTGGGCGTGGAGGGGATGACGATTCCTCCCTTCCAGGCCGAGCACCGGGACGGTCGGGTATGGGGGCGGGGCGCCTGCGACATGAAGGGCGGCGATGCGGCCCTCCTGGCTGCGGCGGCCCGCCTCGCCGACCGTGGACACGGGGGCCAGCTCATCGTGGCGCTCACCGCCGACGAGGAGCACGCGAGCGTGGGCATGGAGGCCCTGGTGGCCTCCGGCGTCGAGGCCGACGCGGGGATCGTCTGCGAGCCCACGGAGCTGGCGGTCATGCCGGCCCACAAGGGCTTCCTTTGGGCGGAGCTTCACGTCCGGGGACGGGCTGCCCACGGCTCCCGTCCCGACCTGGGCGTGGACGCGATCCGCCACACCGCTCGCTATCTCTGCGCCCTGGACGACTACGAGGCCCGCCTCGAAGCTCGGGATCCCCACCAACTCCTGACGGCAGGATCGATCCACGCGGGAAAGATCCGGGGGGGATCGGCGCCCTCGGTGTATCCGGAGGAGTGCGCCCTGGTCCTGGAGCGCCGCACCCTGCCCGGCGAGGACCGGGACGCGGTGATCTCGGAGCTCCTGGAGCTTCTGGACCGGCTCCGGGCCGAGGTGCCCGAATTGGAGGCGGAGCTCGTTCCCGGCCTGGGTCGGCCGGGAACCGAGGTGCCCACCGACTCAGCCCTGGTAGAGGGCCTTCTCGCCGCGGTCGCGGAGGAGCGGCTCGAGGCTCGGGTGGAGGGGATGTCGGCCTGGGTGGACGCCGCGCTGCTCAACGAGGCCGGGATCCCCGCACTCTGCTTCGGGCCCGGTTCGATCTCCCTCGCACACGCCGCCGAAGAGTGGGTTCCGGACGAGGAGATCCAGGCCTGCGCCCGGGTGCTCGAGCGCTTCGGACGCGGCTTTCTCGACCGGACCTGAACGCTTCGGGCGGGTCGTTTCCGGCGGCCTCCCGGGGCCCGCTCTCCAGCCCGGGCTGGAGAGCGTCGACCCGACCCCGGATCAGCGCCGGGATTCCACCGCGATCACCCCGCCCGCCACTCCGGTGCCGAACCGTGTCGTGGCATCGCGGGCGTTGATGAACCGGATCTCCTCGATGTCCGAGGCGGGGATGCTTCGAAGGGTATGAAGTTCCCCGTAGCGGCTCCCGTTCATGTAGACCACCGGGAGCGTCTGGCCGGCTCCGCTGGCGGCGCCCCGGCTCCGGAGCCATCGCGGACGCAGGCGCTCCACGGCTTCGAGGGCGCTCAGCGGAGCGATCGCCGGGTCAGTGAGCTCCTCGTGGACGATCAGATTCCGGGAGCCTCCGGTCGAGCCGCTGTCCCCGCTTCCGGACGTGGCGCAGCCGAAGCCGCCCAGGAGCGCGGCGAGAAGGACGACGAGAATTCCTCGCAAGGGAACCTCCTGTGAGTGAGTCGGACGCTTCCCGGCGGGACGGCGGCGCGCGACGGCGTCCGGACGAGGAGCGCGGGCACGCCCTCCTTAAACGCGGCATCGGGGCCGGCGATGTCAAGCGCTCGCCCGGCTTGCTCGGGGCACCGGAGCGCGCGTACCCTCACCCGTCGCCCAGCGCATCCACCCGAACCGGTTCGAACGGGGCTATTCAAGGCGGTCATTCATGGATACGCGACGCCGCATCGGGCCTTTCCCGAGGCGCAGCCCCCTCCCACCCGCCAGACGACGCGCGCTGCGGGGATCCCTGACCCCGGCCCCCGGGCGCCGGGCTCGGAGGGCGTCGTGACCGATCCGGAGCTCGGGCCGGGACGGCAGCGGACGGTGGAGGCCCTCTGCGAGCACTTCGCCCGGGACGCCCTCACGGTGGAGGAGTTCGAGCGGCGGGTGGACCGGGCCCACCGGGCCGAGACGGTCGAGGAGCTGAGGTCCCTGCTTCAGGATCTCCCCGGGGGGATGGACGTCGTCGACAGCGGAGAGACCTCCCGGGGCGAAGTCCGGAGGGCCCAGGTTACCTCGGCCCGCGTGCGGGAGCGGTCCACCGTTCTGGCCGTCTGTGGAGGGAACAAGCGTCGTGGCCGCTGGATCCCGGCTCGCCGGACCTTGAGCATCGCCGTCTGCGGGGGCGTGAAGCTCGACTTCCGGGAGGCGTCCCTGGGACCGGGGGTCACGGAGGTCCACGCCATGGCCCTGTGCGGGGGCGTGGAGATCATCGTGCCGCCGGGCCTGGCGGTGGAGTCCGAAGGGTTCGCGATCCTTGGGGGATTCGAGAACGTGGACGCGCACCCCGCCTCTGCGGATCCCGAGGGGCCCGTCCTCAGGGTCCGGGGTGTCGCCCTCTGCGGGAGCGTCGACGTCTCGGTACGCCATCCCGGCGAGTCCCGGCACGAGGCCCGTCGGCGGGTCCGGGAGGAGCGCCGCCGGAGACGACGTCTCCGCGGGGAAGATGAATGAGACGATGACGACCGGCGAGGCCCCCGGGACGCGGACCGTCGCCCTCGTGAGCGTCTCGATCGATCTGGGCGCGGGACGCCGGGGCGTGGACATGGGACCCTCGGCGCTCCGCATCGCCGGAGTCGACGGCGCGGTCCGGGCCCTCGGCCACGAGGTGGTGGAGGCCGGCACGGTCCACGCTCCCGAGGTGGAGATGCTGGAGGAGGGCGAGACGAGGACGCGTTATCTGGCCGAGATCGTGGACGTATGCACCGACGCCCACGCTCTGGTCAACGGCGTGCTGGAGATCGGGTGCTTTCCGCTCATCCTGGGGGGCGACCACTCCCTCTCGATCGGGACGGTCTCCGCCGTGGCGCGCCACCATCGGGAGCGCGGCGAGGCGATCGGCCTCGTCTGGGTCGACGCCCACACCGACATGAACACCCCCGAGACGACGACCAGCGGCAACGTACACGGGATGCCCCTGGCGGTCCTGGTCGGCCGTGGCGCTCCGGAGCTGCTGGAGGTGGGTGGGGTGGCGGGCTGCGTCGACCCCGAGCGGGTCAGCGTGCTCGGGGCCCGACGGATCGATCCCCTGGAGCGGGATGCGGTGAAGGAGTCGGGGGTTCGGGTCTTCACCATGTCCGAGCTCGACGAGCGGGGCACCGCCGCCTGCGTCAACGAGGCCCTGGACCGCGCCATGGAGGACACCGCGGGATTCGTCCTCTCCTTCGACCTGGACGCCGTCGATCCGCTGGTCGCGCCGGGGGTGGGGACCTCTTCGGTAGGCGGGATCACCTACCGGGAGGCGCACCTCGTCTGCGAGAAAGCCGCCGACAGCGGGAGCCTCCTGGCGCTCGAGCTCGTGGAGCTCAACCCGGTTCTGGACGAGGGGAACCGGACGGCCCGGGTCGGTGTGGGCCTCATCGAGAGCGCGCTGGGAAAGACGATACTCTAGAGAAGGGAGACGGGATGTTCGAGGAGAGTCGGAGCGGACCGGAGCGATTCTTTCTGAACGCGCTCCGCATCGTGGTCGGTCTTCTCTTCTGGCAGCACGGGGCCCAGAAGCTCTTCGGGCTGCTCGGGGGGACCGAGGTCGAGGCGCTGATGACCCTGCGGGGGCTGGCGGGGATCATCGAGTTCTTCGGTGGGATCGCCATCGCTCTGGGCCTCTTCACACGGCCCGTGGCGTTCGTCACCGCCGGGGAGATGGCGGTGGCCTACTTTCTCGCCCACGTGGGGGGTCGGGCCGAGACCCTGGCCGAGCACCTCTTCCCGATCATGAACGGCGGAGAGCGGGCGGTGCTCTTTTGCTTCGTCTTCCTCTACCTGGTGGCCCGGGGCGGCGGCACCTTCAGCCTCGACGCGTGGATCCAGGCCCGACGGGAGGGCAGTCTGGCCAGTCGTTAGGAGGCAGACCCCGGCCGGGGGCGTCGCGGAGTGCCGGCTCGCCCCGCTCTTTGGGCCCGTCGGCTAGAGGTGGTCCTCGAAGGCGGCCTTGAGGTCCCGGGCGATCTCCTCCGCCGTGCGGCCTTCGATCTGGTGCCGCTCCATCATGTAGACCAGCTCTCCGTTCTTGAGCAGCGCCACCGACGGCGAGGAGGGGGGGTAGCCGGTGAAGTACTCCCGAGCCCGCTCGGTGGCCTCCAGGTCCTGGCCGGCGAACACGGTGGTCTTGACCTCGGGCACGTTCTGACGCTCCAGGGCCATGGCCACGGCGGGACGCATGGATCCCGCGGCGCAGCCGCAGACCGAGTTCACGGCCACGAGGACCGACCCCGTTTCCTCGCTCAGGACCTCGTCGACCTCCTCCGCCGTGCGGAGCTCTCGGAATCCGATCTGCACCAGGTCCTGGCGCATGGGAGCGACCATCATCTCGGGATAGGGCATCGTCCTGCACTCCTTCTCGTCGAGTCGGGATTCGAGGTTGCCCCGGGCCGGTAGCGGGGGCGTTGCCCCTCGGTTCCGGCCCGACCGTCCTGCTCCTACCCTCCTGGGGAAGCTGTGTCCCACGGGTCGGGATTGTATGTAAACGGGATTTCGGGTCAAGTTGAAGGTCCCCCGGCGGTTCTCCGGCCACGCCGGAGGGGCCACCGGGCGACGGGAAGCCGAACCGCCGAGCCAGAGCCAGGGAGATCATGAGCTTCGAGCGCCGTCCAGCGAGCGTGCTTCTCCTCTCCCTCGTCGTCATCACGCCTCTCTGGGGCTGCGGGAGCGGGGACGGGGGGGCGGGCGGAGGGTCGGTGAGCGAGGAGACCGATGCCCCGGCCCGCCTCCTGGTCGTCAACAAGAGCTCCAACACGCTCTCGATCGTGAACCCCGGCACCCGGAGCGAGGTGGCGGCGGTGGAGGTGGGATACGCACCCCACGAGGTGGCCGTGTCCCGGGACGGCCGCTTCGCCTACGTGACCGACTACGGGGTGGGCAGTCGCCCCGGGAACACGGTCAGCGTGGTCGACCTGACCCGGCGAGAGCGGGTGCGCGCCATCGACCTCTGGCAGAACCCCCGGCCCCACGGAATCGACGTGGCGCCGGACGGGACGCTCTGGGTCACCACGGAGGGTAGCGGCCGGGTGCTGCAGGTGGATCCCGAATCGGGCCGGATCCTCCAGGGCGTGCAGACCGAGCAGAGGACGACCCACATGGTCGTGGTGGCGCCCGAGCTGGACCGGGTGGCGACGGCCAACATCGGGAGCGGAACCGTCACGATCGTGGACACGGAGGAAGCCCGGGTGATCTCCCACGTGCCCACGGGCGCCGGGGCCGAGGGGATCGACCTCCTTCCCGACGGGCGACACGCCCTCGTCACGAACCGGGACGCCGGCACCCTCACGGAGGTCGATCTGAGGCGGGGCCGGGTGACGCGAAGCCTCGCGGTCGGGGAGGTTCCGATCCGGGTCCGGGCGTGGGGCGCCGGGCGGAGAGCCCTGGTGTCCGACGCCGGCGGCAACGAAATCGCCGACATCGACCTGGAGGCGTGGCGGGTGGAGCGGCGCCTGGAGGTCGGCGCCGTGCCCGTGGGAATCCTCGTGACCCCGGACGAGCGCTGGGCGTACGTGGCCAACACCCGGGACGACCGGGTGACGGTGGTGGACCTCGCCGCCTGGTCCGTGGCGGGAGAGGTGGTGGCTGGGGACGAACCCGACGGGATGGCGTGGGTACGGTAAAGCCGGGCCCAACGCTCATCCGTTGCGGGTGACGGCATGCCTCCGGCCACCGACATCGTCCGTCTGCGAGTCAACGGGGACCTCCACGAGGTGGGGGTGCCGGCCCACTTCACCCTCCTCGAGACGCTTCGCTACGTCCTCGGTCTCACCGGCTCCAAGCAGGGCTGCGACAAGGGCGACTGCGGCGCCTGCACCGTGATCCTGGACGGCCGGCCCACGCTCTCGTGCATCACGCCGGTCCTGGAGGCGGAGGGGAAGGAAGTGATCACGGTGGAGGGACTGGCGTCGGCCGAGGCTCCCCATCCCCTTCAGGACTGCTTCGACCTCCACGGTGCCGCCCAGTGCGGCTTCTGTACGCCGGGGATCCTCTGCTCCGCGGCCGCGCTGCTGGAGCGCGCGAGCGATCCCACCCTCACCCAGGTGAAGGAGGCGCTGGCGGGCAACCTCTGTCGCTGCACCGGCTACACCAAGATCTACGACGCCGTGATCGCGGCGGGAGAGCGGATTCGCGCGGGCGCGAAAGGGATCCCCGATGCGTCTCGAAAATCCCCGTCTGACGCGGGTTCCAGCGGTTCAGTGAACGGTGACGGCGCGACGCGGGCCTCAGCCGCCCGGACCTCAAGTCAGACTTGACGTTTCGCCGTTCGATCCGGAGGCGCGCGTGAGCGACGATCACCGTAAACCACAGTCTGACTTGAAGTTGGGTGATCTGCGGATCATCGGCTCGCGTCTGCGCAAGGTGGACGGTCTGGCCAAGTCCACCGGACGGGCGGACTACACCGACGACATCGCCCTTCCCGGCATGCTCCACGGGAAGATCCTCCGGAGTCCCCACCCCCACGCCCGGATCGTCTCCGTGGACACCTCGAAGGCCGAGGCCCTGGAGGGGGTCCACGCCGTCATCACCGGACGGGACATGCCGGTGAAGTACGGGATCATCCCCTGGACGCCGGACGAGTATCCCCTGGCGGTGGACAAGGTGCGCTTCGTGGGCGACGGCGTGGCGGCGGTGGCGGCCGTGGACGAGGACACGGCGATCCGGGCCCTGGAGCTCATCGAGGTGGAGTACGAGGAGCTTCGCCCGTGGTTCGACCCGGTGGAGGCGGTGGAGGCCACGGAGGGGGAGTGGGTCCACGAGCCCCGGAAGGAAAAGCACCCGAACGGAAACATCACCAAGGTCGTGGACCTGGAGTTCGGGGACGTGGAGCGGCTCATGGACGATTCGGACGTGGTGGTGGACGGCGAGTACTACTTCGAGGGCACCACCCACGCGCCCATCGAGCCCCACTGCGCCATCGGGCTCTTCGAGGCCGACTCGGGCGTGGCCGACGGCAGCGGTGCCGGCGCGGGTACCGAGCGGGGAGATTGGTCGGCCGCCGGAGGACGCGAGGAGGACGGCCCGGCGGGCAAGCTCACCGTCTGGTCCTCCACCCAGGTGCCCCACTACCTGCACCGGGAGCTGGCCCGGGTGCTGGAGCTGGACGTGGCCAGGATCCGGGTGGTCCAGCCGGCCGTGGGCGGCGCCTTCGGCGGCAAGTCCGAGCCGTTCGACCTGGAGTTCTGCGTGGCGAAGCTGGCCATGCGGACGGGCCGGCCGGTCAAGATCCTGTACACGCG
>JABAHQ010012561.1_pt3 | contig 30878 bp, 26 predicted proteins | sample 7062091 | NCBI WGS metagenome assembly JABAHQ01 (sample SAMN14534359, study PRJNA622989) | marine sediment metagenome | biome: marine biome [ENVO:00000428]; feature: marine pelagic biome [ENVO:01000023]; material: deep marine sediment [ENVO:00002113] | place: India: Gulf of Kutch | collected... | reverse complement strand
CGCTCTATCAAAGATTTTGGCATCTATACCACGGTCGGGGTGTTTGCAGCAATGATCTTCTCCCTGACTTTCGTACCGGCAGCCCTGAAGTTGATGAAGCCGCCGAAAATCCGCGCCAACAAAGAGAAGGAGGGAAGGAACCGACTCACACTGGGACTCGAGTGGCTTGGTAATTTTGCAATTAGTCACAGACGCTGGGTGTACGTCACCGTAGTGGCGCTGGCTGCAATCAGTGTCTTGGCTATCTCCCAGCTCCGAGTAGGTAGCCAAATGGTTGGTATGTTTCAGGAGGACAGTGAGATTGTGCAGGCCAGCAATATGCTCAATGAGAAATTCGGCGGTACGGAGGTGATGAATATTGTCATCGATACCAAGACCAAGGACGGTCTCAAAGACCCGGAAGTGCTTGGCAAGATCAGCGCCCTTCAGGATACACTGGAGTCACTTCCCATCGTCGGTTATACAACCTCACTCGCGGACTATGTGAAACGCATAAATTTTGTTATGAATAATAATGATCCTGCTTTCAATCGAATACCCTGGGAGACTGAGATCGTCACAGAGACCGACTGGGTTGAACGCAACGGCAGGGAGGTTGGGATTGAACGGAAGGTGGAGCAAAATGGGAGGGATCAGATTGCCCAATACGTGCTTTTGTATGAAAATGCCGGCGGCGACGATTTGGAGAAGCTCACCGATTTTGAGTACAGTAAAGTGAATATTGTGGTGATGATTCGCGGGGATTTCACCCCCGAACTGAGGAAAGTCAAACAGAAGGCTGAAGCGTTTGCCGCAGCCAACTTTGGCAGCTCAGCTGAGGTTACCTATGCCGGCTGCTCTGCGCTGTGCATTGTAGCGGATGGTTTGATTATCCCTGGTCAACTCAAAAGCCTGGGAATTGCCTTTGTGGTGGTCCTTGTTCTGCTCTCGCTGATATTTCGCTCATTCAAATATGGACTGATTGGTTTGCTGCCAATGATTCTTACAGTAATGCTGGTATTCTTGCTGATCGGAACCTTCGGAATATATTTGGATTCGGTGATGGCAATCATTGCCAGCATCGTTTTGGGAATAGGCGTTGATTACAGTGTGCATTTCTTGTCACGTTATAAGCAGCTACGTAACGAAGGAATGGATTTTAAAGAGGCTATCATAGAGACCCTTGACACATCGGGACGAGCGATCGTGTTCAACTCTTTTGCAGTGGCAATCGGCTTCCTCGTTCTGCTGCTATCAAGTTTTTGGCCGGTCATACACATGGGGTGGATAGTATCAGCCAATATGATTCTTAGCGCACTTTTAACATTAATATTACTACCGGCGATCCTGCGCACCTGGATTGCCAGGAAAGAAAAGATGATGGTAGTGTAGAAAAATGAGCCAAAGATTGAAGAGGTTAACCTGGTCAACCCATGAAGCTTTGAAGTAATTGAAGCTCTAAGATAAAAAATCAAAGGCGTATCACTAATGCAAATCATGCAATGCTGAGCCAATTTGAAATAATTGTCACAAATAAATACGGAGGAAATAAAATGAAATTTTTGAACAGCGTTTTTAGCCTTGCGATGCTCATTTTCTTTGTTGGAGCTGCCCTGGCGCAGCAGCCAACCGGGCGGGAAATTATGGAAAAGTATAAAACACAGGACCGCACCAAAGATTCATCCGTGGAGCTGACGATGACCATGGTCAATTCCCGGGGCGGCGAGCGGGAACGCCAGCTTACCTGGGTGACAAAAACCGATGCCGATGATAACCGCAAATCGCTGATTAGATTTTTGGCGCCGGCAGATGTTTCAGGAACCGGGTTCCTTTCCATTGAACACAGCGACCGCGATGATGACAATTGGCTCTACCTGCCTTCATTGCGTAAAACCCGCCGGATTGCCGGAAGCGATAAAAGCGACAGCTTCATGGGAACCGAATTTACTTATGAAGATCTGGACACCGAGGATTTGAATGCGTTTGAATATAAACTGCAGGGTTCCGAAACCATCGATGGGGCAGAAGCCTGGGTGGTGGAAGCTGTGCCGGTCGATCCGCAAAAGATCAAAGAAACCGGTTACAGCAAACGGGAACTGTGGATCAGCAAAGACCACAATCTGCTAGTTCAGGGAAAGTATTATGACAAAGAGGGGAGATACGTGAAGTTATTCCAGGCGGCCGATACACGGCAGATAGCCGGTACTGAGAAATGGCGGGCCTACGAAATGACAATGAATGATGTGATCAAGGGAGACAAGACCATTCTGGAGATCAGCGGTTATAAAATTAACGAAGGCGTGAAAGATTCATTCTTTTCGGAGCGCTATTTGAAAAGAGGCATATGATGCGAATTCGACCGGAAATTTTCCTGCTGTTGATTGTGATGGGCTACTCCTTGACGGGTTTTTCACAGCCACGGTTGGGAGGGTTTGTGGAGTATGATAACATCACCTACTTTAAGAATGTTGACCGAAATAAAACCAACGGTAGAAATCAAGCGATTCTGCAATTAGAGTTGCAGCACCTGGTGAATCCGAAGGCCAATATATTTGGTTCGGTGGAATTTCGAAACGATCAAGCGGATGCTTCACGCGACCGTGTCTATCTGGATGAGGCATACCTCAACCTTTATCTGGGAAGTTTTGATATCAGAATAGGAAAACAAATTTACGCCTGGGGACGCGCCGATGGATTCAATCCGACGGATAATCTTACTTCATGGGATTATACTGACTTTCTGGATACCGAAGACGAAAGATTGGGGCTAATTTCAGCCCGAGTGGATTATTATTTTGGCGACTGGATACTGGAAGGCATATTAGCGCCGACATTCAAACCCAGTGTTTTTCCGGATGCCGATTCACGCTGGTTTTCCGAGATGAAGACGGAGATACCGAATCCGCAATTCCCTGCAATTGGGCAGCCGACTATTCAGGCAAGTTATACCTTAGCGCCATCGGTGCTTCCGGAGAAGAGTCTCAATAATACCCAATACGCCGTGAAGCTATCCGGCATTTACCGTGGCTGGGATTTTTCATTTAGCTGGTTTGACGGCTTTGATGATCTGCCAGCCTTTCATACCAAAACGATAGTCGATTCGGGATTTACTTCTGCCGAAATCATATTGCAGCCGCGATACCACCGCAGGCGCGCCATCGGCGCAGATGCGGCAACTGCTGTTGGTTCAATTGGACTGCGGGGGGAGGCAGCCTATTACCTGACCGAGGATTGGAGCGGGACTGACCCGGCGATAGATGATCCGTATCTGCAGTATGCGCTTGGGGCTGATCGCACTTTCAGCGATGTGCTTCCCGGTAAGGATTTGTTTGTTTTGCTGCAATGGGTACAGGAAGTTCAAATTCCCGATCGTCAAACCGTTTATCGCATTACTGATTTGAATCATGTGTTTCGAAAATCGGTGATGGGAAAAGCAGATTTGAGTTTTGGAGAATATACCAAATTGACATTTGAGGGCATCTTTAATGTAGAAACTGAAGATTGGTGGGTTCAGTTAGGTTTTGATAAATCAATCGTGGATGGATTGAATCTATTCGCAATTGTAGACTTGCTGGGCGGACCACAAGATTCCTTTTTTGGTCCCTTTATAGATAACCATCGGGCTCAGGTGAAGTTGAAATATAGTTTTTAATATCTCAAAAATATTCGCTCGAAAATGCTCCTATGCTGTGGAATATTCTACAAATGACTGCAGACTATTCCACAAACTTTGCTTTCACTCCACTGTCAGAAATATATAAGTAGAGGAAGTTGGATAATTGGGCACAGAAACTTTGTTTCCATAAATGTTTGAATTGCAGTGACATACAGATTCAAACAAACGATTATATACCCAAATCTTTGATTATATCTAACTCAAGCACCCGGGATTGGAATGCATCTTGTGAGTTTATAGAAAATAAGATGTTTTGGTAATTGGAGTTGTTGTTTTAGTTATTTGGATGGAAGGGCAGAACAGGCAATGACAAAGCCACTTATACTAACCGCATCACCACATCTGCATAGCGGGGAATCGGTGCAGACAATCATGTATCGGGTGATATTAGCACTTTTTCCGTCAATTGGGGCTGCGGTCTATTTTTTTGGCCTGCGAGCGCTATGGATATTAATGGTATGCGTGGCAACCTCCCTGATTGCCGAACACATTTGCCAGCGATTGCGACATCGCGAAACAACCATTTTAGACGGGAGCGCTCTGATTACCGGTATCCTGCTGGCGCTAACCCTTCCCCCGGGATTTCCTTTATGGGCGGCTGCGCTGGGCGCGGCGGTCGCCATTGTGATGGGAAAGATGGTATTCGGCGGATTGGGTCACAATGTTTTTAATCCTGCCCTGGTCGGAAGAGCTTTTCTGCAGGCTGCCTTTCCGGTCAACATTACCACCTGGTCCGCGCCTACATCCCAGGTGTTTTCCGGCAAAATTGTCGCCACCACTCAGGCCACCCCCTTAGCGGCAATGAAATTCCAGCATCAACTCATAGAATATTCTCAATTATTCTGGGGAAATATCAGTGGTTCATTAGGGGAAACCTCTGTCATCGCCATTTTTATCGGAGGCGTGTACTTGATGATCAAAAAATATGCGGATTGGCGGATTATTGGGGCCATTTTCGGCAGTGCTATCATCTTCAGTGGGATTTTGTGGGAGATCGATCCCGGGCAATTTGCCGATCCCCTGTTTCATTTGCTTTCCGGGGGATTTATGTTGGGAACTTTTTTTATGGCCACTGATATGGTGACGGCTCCCAATACGCCGAAAGGAAGATGGATTTTCGGTGCCGGTGTAGGCATGTTGATCATTTTAATCCGCCTCTTTAGCGGCCTGCCGGAAGGCGTGATGTATGCCATCTTATTAATGAACGCCGCTTCGCCGTTAATTGAACGGATAACCCAGCCCCGGGCCTACGGATATGTTAACCAAACCAGGATAATGTGACAGGATGAAAGAAGGTAAACGTAAAACTGTATTGGTTTTATCCATATTAGCGATTGCTTCGGCATTGTTGATTTCACTAATGGCCCAATACGCCAGGCCTCTCATCGAAGCCAATCGGAAGAAGGTCCTTAAACAGGCGATATTCTCTGTATTGCCGACGGCAGAACGGTTCCAAAAAGCGAATGAGCAGAATAAAATTTATTACAGCTATGATTCAAACAATAACCTTGTTGGTTATGCCTTTGTTGGGGAAGGCGGTGGGTATCAGGGGATTATTAGAATAATGATTGGGATATCTACTGACTGGCAGACCCTGGAAGGTATTTACATTCTGGAAAATGTGGAGACCCCCGGTTTGGGCGCAAAGATTACCAGCAAGGACTTTCTCCGGCAATTTAAGGGATTGCGAGTAAAACCGGAAATCGAATATGTGCAAAACAAGTCGCCCGAGCAACCCAACCAAATCCGGGCGATTACCGGCGCAACCATTTCTTCACGGGCTGTGGTTAATATTTTAAATAAAACGATTGCAAGAGTGGAAATAAAAATTAACCGGATGAACCATGATTGATCAGGAAGTAACTTCAAAAGTTTCTAACAAATATGCGGACTTTTTGAAAGGGCTCTGGAAGGAAAATCCGGTCTTTCGGCAATTATTGGGGATGTGTCCAACCTTGGCGGTGACCAATTCTGCCATCAATGGACTCTCTATGGGATTAGCCACCGCTTTTACGGTAGTATCCTCCGGCATTGTTGTTTCCACCTTTCGCAAAATTTTTCCTCGCGAGATTCGCATTGTCAGTTATACACTTATTATTGCCACCTTTGTTACGATTGCCGATTTGTTCCTGGCTGCCCAGTTCCCGGCGATCAGTAAAAATCTGGGTCCCTATGTTCCGCTCATTGTGGTAAATTGTTTGATTCTGGGTCGCCAGGAATCGTTTACTTCCAAAAACCCGGTAGGGGTTTCTACCCTGGATACGTTAGGAATGGGAACCGGATTTACCTGGACACTGGTGCTGCTGGGAGCCATTCGGGAGTTGTTAGGTTCAGGATCGATCTTTCAATATCAAATTCTGGGCACCTGGTTTGAACCCTGGGTAATTATGGTTTTACCCGCCGGCGCGTTCATTACGCTTGGCTTTTTGATTGCTTTTTTCAATCACATCAATAAATCTGTGGCAGAAGCCCGCTGCAAATAAATGTATTTTTGAAAAGCTGGACGAAATCTGAAAAGAGGCTTGGATAATGGAAGCAAAATTGATACTGATATTTTTTGGGGCGGTGTTCACCAATAATTTTGTGCTTTCCTATTTTTTGGGGATTTGCCCGTTTTTAGGCGTATCAAATCGCTTGAGCCCGGCTTTCGGAATGGGACTGGCTACAACCTTCGTGATGACCCTGACCGCCGCCGTTACCTGGATTATCTATCATAAAATTCTGGTTCCCCTGGAAGTTACCTATCTGGAATATGTTTCCTTTATTATGGTGATTTCGGCGCTGGTTCAATTTGTAGAAATGTTTTTACGCAAGATGATGGAAGGGCTATACAGGACACTGGGAATCTACCTTCCGCTCATTACCACCAATTGTGCGATTCTGGGATTGGCCTTATTTATGGTGTTGCGGGAATATAGTTTTATTGAAGCGGTGATCTTTGGATTTGGGGCCGGAGCCGGATTTACCTTGGCATTGGTTATAATGGCCGGGATTCGGGAAAATTTGCTATTAGCCGATATTCCCGAACCGTTTCAAGGTGGGGCAATTACCCTGATCGTTGCCGGAATTCTGGCGCTGGCATTTATGGGCTTTAGCGGAATGATTGCACAATGAACAGGAAAATGGCGAATAAAGGTTTTATGACTGAGCTTTTCAGGTCTCAATTTTCCTTATTAGGGATCGGCATTACAACTGAAGTGATAATGATTATTCATTTATAAACTACTTGTCTATAAATAGAAAATTATATTATTTGTGAAATAACGAACTTGTCGAACAGGGATGCTTCTGTAAATCGAAAAGACGTTTTAGCATTAGGTGCTGTTCGATTCTAAAGTAGCATTCATGAAACAGAGGTATTGAAATGCGTTACAAAACGTTTAGTCAAAGCACTTTACTTTTTACAATTATCACCTTGTTAAATTTTTATTCAATCCAGGCAAAAATGGTTGAATACGACTTAACTATTGAGCAACGCAAGATGAACATTACCGGAAAATCGGTGCCAGCAATGACCATTAACCAGGGCATACCAGGTCCAACATTGTATTTCAATGAAGGCGATACCGCCCGCATCCATGTGCACAACCGCATGGATGTGTCCACTTCCATTCACTGGCACGGCCTATTGGTGCCTTTTCAGATGGATGGAGTGCCTTATGTTTCTTTTCCGCCCATAAAAGCAAAGAACACTTTTACCTACGAATTTCCGATCCGCCAGGCCGGTACTTACTGGTACCACTCGCATTCCGAGTTGCAGGAACAAAGCGGACACTACGGTTCCATCGTCATTTTTCCGGCCGAAAAACGCTTTGAGGTAGCGGAAGATCATGTGGTTCTGTTGTCGGACTGGACCAACGAAAATCCGCACGCCGTTTTGCGAACCCTGAAGCGCGGCAGTGAGTGGTATGCGGTGCAAAAGGGCAGCGGACAGAGCATTCTGGGCGCCATTAAGACAGGTATGTTCGGTCACTACCTGAAACGGGAATTGCAGCGTATGCCGCCGATGGATATTTCCGATGTGGCCTACGACCGGTTTTTTGCCAATGGCGAACCGGAAACCCGTTTCGAGGCCGCCTCCGGCACAAGGGTGCGGCTACGGATTATCGACGGATCTGCCAGCAGTTTTTTTCATCTCACCTATGCTGGCGGACAGATGACCATTATTGCCGCTGACGGCCAGGATGTGGAGCCGGTGGAAGTGGACCGCTTTCTGATTGGCGTCGCCGAAACCTACGACATTTTGGTTGATGTCCCTGCGGAGGGCGCTTATGAACTGCGCGCCACAGCGCATGACGGGTCTGCGATTACATCGGTGTGGCTGGGCGGCGGACCACGGCATCCCGCTCCTGTCGTTCCCAAACCGAATATGTATTATTCCATGGGAAAATTAATCTTCAAACGGATCTTTGCCCTGACCCCGCAGGGCACCATGGGCATGACCGACAGCAAGGTGAAAGCCGGCATGTTTGATGAATCCGGCATGATGGGCGGTAATATGCAAATGGGCATGATGCATGATATGGGCGGCAATGATGCCATGATGCACCAGATGGAAATGGAGCATTCGGATACAGCCGCCGGGATGGATGCGATGCATGAGAAAACGGAAGGCGCCAGAGAGACAGAACAGCCGGAAGCGGATTCTTACAATGGCAAGCGTTATGGGTACAATTTTCTGCCTTTGAGCACCGATATTTCATCCCGTGATGAACTGGCGGTTGATGGGATGGACCCCCGCCGTCCCTGGCCGCCCTACGACCAACTGCGTGCCGTGGAAAAAACCGCCTTCCCTGAAAACCAGCCGGTGCAGGAAATCCGGCTGACCCTGGACGGCGATATGGAGCGCTACGTCTGGTTTATCAATAAAAAGGCGCTGTCCGAGTCGGATGTGATTCCCATTGAAGAAGGCAAAGCGGTGCGCTTCATCATGATTAACCGCACTATGATGCACCATCCCATGCACCTGCACGGACACTTTTTCCGGGTAGTGAACCGGCACGGCCACTATTCTCCCTTAAAGCACACCGTGGATGTGGCGCCCATGTCCACTACCGTGATCGAATTTGATGCCAATGAATTCGGTGACTGGTTTTTCCACTGCCATTTGCTCTATCACCTGAAGAGCGGTATGGCGCGGGTGGTTCATTATGAGGGACTGACGTTGCCGCCACAACTGGCGAATGTGCGCCCTAAACTGTATCACGATCCCTGGTATGCCTGGGCGGACGCCGACGGGATGAGCCACATGACTCAGGGCGCGCTGGTCTTGTCCAGTACTCGCAATATCTTTACAGCGATGTGGCAGGCCGGCTGGCAGGAGGCGGATGTTTTGGAGTGGGAAACGCAAATCGTCTGGAACCGTTACATCAACCGCTTTACCACTTTTTTTATCGGCGGCAATTTTGAAGGTGTGGAGGAAGAATTCGAGACCAATGTCGGAATCCTGGGAATGCGTTACCTGCTTCCGTTTAATATCGAATCCATGGCATGGATAGATCATGAAGCTGATTTCCGCTTTGAAGTGGGGCGGGAGCTGGAGCTTACGCCGCGCTTGATGGCGTTCGGTGATGCGGAATATGATACCAAAATAGAGGAATGGGAGTATATCGTGGGCAGCAGTTATCTGATCAGTAAGTCATTTTCCCTTGTCGGGCAATGGCATTCGGATTTCGGAATTGGCGGCGGTTTACAGCTACGGCTGTAATTGAGAACCGAATGTAATTTGGATTAGATTATATAAATAAACTCATNNACGAGAGTAAATCTCGTTGTAGTACTAAGTAAGGAGATCAAATCATGAGTTACCTATTTTTCCAGAACGATTGATTGGAATTTTAGCGAGGCCATCGAAAAGGTAACCTCAGCGCTCAAAGAAGAGGGATTCGGTATTCTCACTGAAATTGATGTGAAAGAAACCCTCAAGAAGAAACTGGATGTGGATTTCCGCAACTACCGGATTCTGGGCGCCTGCAATCCGCCCTTTGCCCATCAGGCGCTGAAGGCTGAAGATAAGATTGGTACCATGCTGCCCTGCAATGTGATTGTGCAGGACACATCAGATGGCAAGGTGGAGATTGCCGCGGTGGATCCGGTGTCGTCCATGCAGGCAATCGACAATCCCGGTCTCGGAAAAGTGGCCGAACAGGTGCAGGCGAAATTGCGCCGGGTGATTGAGAGATTGTAACATTATGACCACAAGTGAATCGAATGGTCGAATTAAGAATATTAGTATACTAAACGAAAGGTGGTGATCATTTATGATGGGATTCGGCGGTATTCTTACCATCCTGTTGATTGCAGTGATTGTATGGGCGGTGATTCAGTTTACAGGTAAAAATAGTTCCAACAATCCGTTTACGGCCAATCGACGCGAACCCCAGGGTGATAAAGAAAATGCACTGGATATTCTGAAACAACGCTACGCCCGGGGAGAGATCAGCCGGGACGAATACGAGAAGATGAAGAACGAAATTTCATAAAATCTTCATTATTTTTTGACAAGATTAATGCCGCAGGCATTCCTACGGAGCAGGATGAACAGGATATCAAAACTCGACTGGAATCTTAAAACAATCCGGTTAATCCCTGCCTGCCATGCAGTCAGGCAGGCTGTTGATCCTGTCTAACTTATCATCAAACAAAAAAATTGGAGGAAGCCATGATTAAGTTAAATCGAATTTATGTATTCAGCATTACGCTGGCAATGTTTATATTGATTGCAATGCCTACCATTGCCCAGAAGCAAAAAGGCGGTCAGCAAATGATGAAACAACAGCAGATGACCCAACACATGCAGTCCATGCAGAAGATGATGAAACAGATGCAGCACATGATGGACCGAATCAACAATATGATGCAGCAGATGCACGGCAAAGGCGGTATGGGAATGATGCAGGGCCAGCAAGGCATGATGAAGGGAGAGCAGCAGATGATGCAAGGGCAAAAAGGTATGATGCAGGGAAATCAGAATATGATGAACATGATGCAGGGCACGGACAACATGGTAAAGAACATGAATCAGGTGATGGAGCAGATGCAGAATATGATGAATAATGAGAATATGATGAACAATCCGCAGATGAAACAGCGCCTGGGAAACATGCAGAAAAACATGGGCAGCATGATGGAATCTATGGACGGCTTTCTGAACAATGTAGAAGAAGTTCAAAAGCTGCAGGAATCAACTCAACAGCAAAAGTAAGTTGGTAAACAAGCAATATGTTGAATTTATTCGAGACTGATGGAAAAGGAAGACTTCCAAACGGGAGTCTCCTTTTCCTTATGTTTATCTTTCTGTTTTCAATTTATTCCAGAGCTGGGGCGGGCGACTGGTCGATTAACGGCAGCATCCAGTATCTGAATGGCGATTATATTTATACAACTGCGACATCCACATATTACGTTACCGGGGGAATCCGCTATCAGACCGATCGCTGGAATGCCGGGATCAACGTGCCGGCGATTGCCCAGAACAACAATCTGGTGAACAGTTCCGGCGGCATGTTTCTTCCCTCCCACCGGGGTGAAGGCGGAAATGGAGATGGAATGGGCGGCGGTCATCACGGCGGTGGTATGAGGGGTGGTCAGATTATCACTGATGATGTGGAATCCCAATATGAAATGGGATTGGGAGACATTTACCTTTCCGGTCAGTACCAACTTGTCACCGAACTAAATAACCCACTATCGGTCGCTCTCACCGGACAGATCAAATTTCCCACCGCCAGCAGCAGTAAAAATTTTGGCACCGGGGAGTTCGATTACGGTTTAACGGCAAATTTTTCCAAAAGGTTGGGAGATTATGCCGGTTTTCTGGATGCCAGTTACTGGCTGTTGGGCGATTCCCCTGAAATCGATTACCGCAATCCGTTTACCTACGGCCTCGGAATCGGCCGGTTCTTTAGCGGCGGACAGTTCTCCATTTTGGTGTATTACCAGGGCTACACCACTATTTTACCAGACTTCGATCCGCCACAGCAAGGGTCGCTGGGTCTTTATTACCGTGTGAACAGCCAGACTGTTCTTTCCCTAACGACTTCCGCTGGATTCAGCAACACCAGTCCCGACTTTGGGTTATCGGTGGGACTCAACCGGACTCTTTAGATAATAAGAACAAAGGGATTGTTTTAAAAAGGGACACCCACAATTGTCCTATTTGCCGTGGAGGAAAAACATAATGCCTCTCTATTTGGTTAGGCTATTGCATGAGCTACATTNNTACATTTATATCATTTATTACAGTTTGAATTTCAGTTTCGTTAACATGAAGAACGTTTAAACTTTATCATAGAAGGAGACTGTTTATGACCAGGCACGCGAAGTTAGGAATTGTAATTGTTGCTCTTTTTATCCTATATGTGATCTACATACTAACATCCAATGAGGGGATCGGTTCGTTTGAGAAGATCCGCGCGGCGGGCGAGATCAATCAGAGTATCACTGTGTATGTAGACCAGGCACAGGGTTTTGAAAGAGATCAGAACGGAAATATTGCCTCCTTCTACGTAACAGATAAAAACGGCGAGCAGGCAAGAGTCAGTCCGCATGAACCGGTTACTGCAGAGATTGCCAATGCGGCGACTGTCGAGCTGTTTGGACACATGCACGGCAATAATTTTGTTGCGACGCGGGTGAGCATCGTTGAGAAGGCGACGGAATAATAAAGCGCTGGTGGCAAATCCATCATTAAGAAGAAATTTCCCATTTTGCTATATTTTTTTACAAAGGAGACTTGAGTTATGGCGAATCATAAATCCAACCAACATCATCAGCATCACGCTGATGAACAACATGAACACGGTCATGGGGGTCACGGCGGACATCATGCCCATATGGTAGCTGATTTCCGCAAGCGCTTCTGGATCTCGCTGGTTCTGACAGTTCCCATCCTGATTCTGTCGCCTATGATCCAGGAATTCCTGGGGCTGGGGGAGAGCCTGCGCTTTCAAGGAGATCTGTTTATCAATTTCCTTTTTTCAACGGTGGTATTCTTCTACGGCGGCTGGCCATTCCTGAGAGGGCTTTTCGATGAGCTGCGCCAGAAAAATCCCGGCATGATGACCCTCATCGCTCTGGCCATCGCGGTGGCGTATTTCTACAGCAGCGCGGTGGTGTTTGGCGTTCCCGGCAAGATATTTTTCTGGGAGCTGGCCACCCTGATTGACATCATGCTGCTGGGGCACTGGATCGAGATGAAATCGGTAATGGGAGCTTCCCGCGCGCTGGAAGAACTGGCCAAACTGATGCCATCCGAAGCCCACAAGTTGATGGAAGATGGCAGCGTCGAGGACGTGCCTTTGGATCAACTAGGCTCCGGTGACCGGGTGCTCATCAAACCGGGGGAGAAGATCCCGGCGGACGGGAAAGTCGTGGAAGGCGAAACCTCTGTTAATGACGCAATGATCACCGGGGAGTCCAAACCGGTGTCCAAGAAAGAAGGCGGCAAGGTGATTGGTGGCGCTATCAACGGAGAAGGCTCCATCACGGTGGAAGTGGAGAAAACCGGCAAGGATTCCTTCCTATCGCAGGTAATCGATCTGGTACGGCAGGCGCAGGAGAGTAAATCTCGCACCCAGGATTTGGCTAACCGGGCGGCTTTCTGGTTGACCATTATCGCTCTCACCGCCGGTGCGGTCACCATGGTCGTCTGGTTGGCTATCGTGCACCAGGATTTTGTATTTGCCCTGGAGCGCACCGTCACGGTGATGGTCATTACCTGTCCCCATGCCCTTGGCTTGGCAATTCCGCTGGTGGTGGCAGTGTCCACAGCCATCTCTGCCCGCAATGGACTGCTGATTCGCAACCGGGCAGCCTTTGAGGCAGCCCGTAACTTACAGGCGATCATATTCGATAAAACCGGTACCCTGACCCAGGGCAAGTTCGGGGTGACTGACACAGTGACGCTGGATGGGCAATTGGACGAATCCGAGCTACTGGCCTATGCAGCAGCGGTGGAGCAGAATTCCGAGCATCCCATTGCCAAAGGGATTGTCAATTCCCTGCCTGCGACTGGAAGTCAGGCAGGGGTTGAACAAATCCGAAAGGTGGCAGATTTTAAAGCGATACCTGGTAAAGGCGCCCGGGGTAGGGTAGAGGGCAAGGAAGTGATGGTGGTTAGCCCGGGATACCTGCGAGAAAACAACATCGAATTTCAAAATGGGAAAATTGATGAATTAAATGCGCAGGGGAAAACGGTGGTGTTTGTGCTTATCGATGGTGAGTTGCAAGGGGCGATTGCGCTGGCGGACATTATCCGACCGGAGTCCAAAGCTGCCATTGCCCGGCTGAAGGAGATGGGTATCCAGGCCATGATGCTGACCGGCGACAATAAGCAGGTAGCTGAATATGTGGCAAAGGAACTGGAGTTGGACGATTACTTCGCCGAGGTCCTTCCCGACCAGAAAGCTGCCGAAGTAAAAGAGGTCCAATCGCGCGGATTGACTGTTGCGATGACCGGAGACGGTGTGAACGATGCCCCGGCTCTGGCACAGGCAGATGTGGGCATCGCCATCGGGGCCGGAACCGATGTGGCAGTGGAGACTGCCGATATCGTGCTGGTGCGCAGTAATCCCCAGGATGCAGTGAACATTATTGCCCTGGCCAAAGCCACTTACCGCAAAATGGTGCAGAACTTAGCCTGGGCAACCGGCTACAACGCATTTGCCATTCCACTTGCTGCCGGGGTGCTTTCTGCCTATGGCATTATATTAAATCCGGCCATGGGTGCGGTTTTAATGTCATTGAGCACCGTGATTGTAGCCATCAATGCCCGTTTTTTGAAAGTTGCAAAATAATTAGAAGGATTCGAATTAAGTTACCAACGACACAGGAGATCTGACTATGCAATTAGTACCCGATTGGGCGCCAAATGTGCACCCGATTATTGTTCATTTTCCGATCGCTATACTCTTTTTAGCTGCCGCTTTCGATCTGTTCGCTTTAATTTTGCGAAAATTAAATTGGCTGCGGATTGGCGCCGGGGTTTTGTATATCATTGGCGGTGCTGCGGCGATTGTCACTTACTTTACTGGCCAGGATGCTGTTGATTCGGTGAAAATTCCCGCGCTGGCCGAATCCGCTGTCGGGGATCACGCTGACTGGGCCCTGAGAACGGTCTGGTTTTTCGGCGTGTATGGAATCGTTCGCTTGATCTTTCTGTGGCGTCGCCTCACTCAACAGCGGCCGGTGCATTTGGTAATCTTCGTCATTGGATTAGTAGGATTGTTCTTATTATTCGAGACAGGCGAACACGGAGCTCAGTTAGTCTTTCGTTATGGAATTGGGGTCAAAGCTGCTGAGCAGACTGCTAAACCCGAAACCAAAACGTCAGAAACAGATACTATGTCAGCAAAAGCAGGGATTATAAGACTGGAAAGCCATGCCTGGGAGTGGGAACCCGGTCGGGCTGCCGATCAAATCCTGAAATCGGAATTCAACTGGCTGGAAGGTAGTTTCAACGATTTGAACGTTACTGTCGAACAAGATTCGGTCTACGGAGAAGTGGCGGCTTTTCATCTCCAAAACAGTAAAACGATGTTTGTAGTGGATGAGTCAATAAAGAATGTGCAGGCGAGTTTGAGACTTAACCTGGATAATTTTCAGGGTTCGGTTATGATTATGCATCACCTGCAGGATCGTACGACCTATGACTTTGTCGGGATTGAGGATGGACAAATGCAGTTAGGAAGAGTTGAAAAGGGAGAACTGAAAGTTGAGGATCAGGATGCTGTCCGGTTGAATGGATGGTTTGCGATGCGAGCCGTCGGAGATGGCCGTCACTTCCGCGGTTATGTAAACGACGAGCTAATCACTCACGGACATGTGGAAGAATTGCCAACCGGTAAAGTAGGGTTGTTGATTAAAGGAAGCGGGAGCATTCTGCTTGATCGTATTGCAGCGCAACCCCTAGAAGCCGGATAACTATTGCGGGATACTACAACTATTGGGAAACTGTTTTGATGTCGAGACCTTTGGCAAAAATTCATCCCATAGCACTTGGCATCGCGCTCGGAGTTATGGAAGCGCTGGCCATCTTCGCTGCCACTGTCATTCTGTTTTGGCAGGGGGAGCATGGTCCGGCATTTCTCAGTAAACTCTTTCCGTTCTACTCAATCAGTTGGAAAGGTGCATTCATCGGATTGGTTGAAGGCTTTATCGATGGTTTTATTGGCGGCGTAATCTTAGCCTGGATTTACAATGTTGTAATCAACCGCTTGTTCAATAATTAATCTGACCAGCTACTAAATTTTTTGTTCGCTTTGTTCCAGTGGTTTTTATTGCGAATTTGGGAGGTGAATTTATCAGGCTAAGACGAAAACTGCGGTCAGAATGGCTCAGAAAAAACTGTATCGGGATACCAATCTCAAAATTATTTTTAGCGTCACCCTGATTGCCGTTTTGGGTGTTTCCAGTATTACACCTGCCTTTCCTAAAATAATCGATACATTCAACTTAAATCCACAATCCATCGGGTTACTAATAACCGCATTTACGCTTCCAGGTGTAATTCTGACACCATTTACCGGTATTCTGGCCGATCGATGGGGAAGGAAAAAAATTATCATCCCTTCCTTGATTTTATTTGGCATTGCCGGGGTTGCCTGTGCATTCACCCGGGATTTTACCTACTTGGTCGGATTTCGCTTTGTTCAAGGCGTTGGCGCTGCTTCTTTGGGAGCGTTGAATGTAACGCTTATCGGCGACATTTATTCCGCTCAGGAGCGCGGCACTGCCATGGGATATAACGCCAGTGTACTCAGTATTGGAACCGCCAGCTACCCTGCCATCGGCGGAGCGCTTGCCACCCTCAGTTGGTTCTATCCCTTTTTTCTGCCCATCTTTGCAATCCCGGTCGCCCTCAGTGTGATGTTGTATTTAAAAAATCCTGAGCCGAAAAATAAACAATCATTGAAAGCCTATTTAGTGGGGGTAAAGCAAAGCATCACCCTGCCGGTAGTCGGACTTTTTCTCACCAGTATTTTTACCTTCATCATTCTTTATGGCGTCTATCTAACTTACTATCCGGTATTAATTGATGGAAAATTCAACGGTTCAACCTTTATTATTGGAATCATTATGTCCTCAGTATCGGTAGTGACCGGGATTACTTCCTCACAATTGGGACGTTTGTTAAAACATTTGTCCGAAAAAATTCTCCTCAAAATCGCTTTTTCTACCTACACCATTTCATTGATCATTACTCCTTTTATGCCGCATCTCTGGTTATTGCTGCTGCCAGGATTTCTGTTTGGATTTGCCCAGGGAATCAATATTCCCACATTCCTGAACTTGCTAACCGGTTACGCGCCGATGGAGCACCGGGCCGCATTTATGTCACTAAATGGAATGCTGCTCCGCTTAGGACAAACCCTGGGCCCAATTTTTATCGGGATATTTTACGGTTTGTGGGGACTTGATGCGACCTTTTTCGGCGGAGCGATTGTTGCGCTATCGATGCTTGCCCTAATTTTTTTGTTAATCAAATAAAAAACGAGGTTGCGTTATAATATAAAATTGCTCTAATTACGGCTGAAAGAAGCCCGATATTATTCCAAAACAAGAAAAGCGATTCATGTTTTTTGTCAAAAAGTTATCCTGGGCAATTCGTCTTCTAAAATCGCTCTGTATCAATTTGTTTTTAATCTGGCCTATGGTTAGTGCCGGCCCCGAAGATAAGCCTGAAATTGTCCTTCCTGAACTCCGGCATCCTCCCAGTTTAGAAAATTTTCTCAATATGCGTCCGGAAGGCGAAATCGAGAAACAAATGGCCCAAGTTGAAGGCTTTATCCAACGACGTCCTAAAGACGGAGAACCATCCAGCCAACACACCGAAGTTTACTTAGGATATGATAAACAGAATCTTTATGTGGTATTTGTTGCCTTTGATGAACATCCCGACAGGGTTCGCGCCCAACTGAGTCGCAGAGAAAATATTTTTAGTGATGATATCGTTGAAGTGATGCTGGATACCTTTCACGATGAAAGACGCGCCTATGTTTTTGTCACGAATCCACTTGGAGTCCAATGGGATGCGCTTTGGACGGAGGGAGAAGAGTTTGATGAAACATTTGATACGGTTTGGAAATCGGAAGGCAAACTGACCGAGCAGGGATACGTGGTATGGATGGCAATTCCGTTCAAAAGCCTTAGATTCCCCTCGATGCCCACTCAGACATGGGGCGCCATTTTGCTGAGAGAAATTCAACGGGGTACCGCAGAACAGTCATTTTGGCCGCGAGTGTCCAGTCGGATTGAAGGGCGTTTAAATCAGGCTGCAACTTTGCATATCAAAGATGAAATATCATCAGGACGAAATATTCAATTCATTCCTTACGCCACCAACAGCACCTTTCGCATTTTGGAACAGCGAAATACATCTGAGCCTAAATTTGTCACCGATTATGCCGATCCGAATATCGGACTGGATGCAAAATACGTAGTTGGAAACAACCTCGTGCTCGATGGAACCCTAAACCCCGACTTCAGCCAGGTGGAATCCGATGAACCTCAGGTGACTGTCAATCAACGCTTTGAAGTGTTTTTCCCGGAAAAGCGCCCCTTCTTTTTAGAAAACGCCGGATTTTTTCAGTCCCCGATTGATCTTGTGTTTACCACCCGTCGCATCGCCGATCCTCAGTTCGGAATCAAATTAACCGGGAAAACCGGTCCTTATGAGATCGGCGGATTTTGGGTTGATGATCAGGCCCCGGGCAAACGGGTTGCAGAAAACAATCCTTTATCCGGCAAACGAGCCTATTTCGGAATTTTGCATTTTAACCGGGATATCTTTCAGCAATCTAATATCGGTATTACTTTTACGGATCGTGAACTTGAAGACAGCTTCAATCGGGTAGGGAGCATTGACGGACGTCTAAAATTGAATCAGAACTGGACCTCGGATTTTCAAGTTGCTTTCAGTGCCACTAAATCGTTGAGCGGAAACACTACAGAAGGCGCTGCTTATGATCTGCAATTTAATAGCAGCGCTCGCAAAGTAGATACGCACACGCACTATCGAAACTACACTCCGAATTTTCAGACCCTGAGTGGATTTGTCCCGCGAGTTGATATACACGCTATTCACCATTCCTTGAGTTATCGGTTTCGACCGGAAGGGGAGTTTCTAATTGCCTGGGGGCCAAACCTGTTTTTCGAACGCATTTGGGACCATAATGGCTTACGACTGGATGACACTTACTCAGGGGGAATCGTTTTTGAAGGCATCGGGCAGACAAACCTGGGGTTTTTCTATGAAGTCTTTCACGAACGCTTGCGCCCGAAAGATTTTGCTGCTTTAGAAGAAAATCAAGATTTTGCACCGAATTTAACGAGTGTCTTTTTAAGCACAAGTATTATTAAAGAGATAAGTTTTGAAGGAAATATTTTCTTCGGAAACCAAATTAATTTCGTCCCTCCTTCAGGTCGGAAACCGTGGTTGGCAAATTCAACCGGCATCAACATTGAGCTCAATGTGCGCCCCAGTCAAAAACTGAAGAATGCTAATACCTATATCCTTTCCATGCTTGGTGATCCTGCCAGCGACAGGCGTATTTTTGAAAACCAGATTTTTCGCTCCAAATGGAGTTGGCAATTTAACCGTGAATTGTCACTTCGGCTGCTATTTCAGTATGACGTTACCGATGCAAATGAAAATTTGACAAACCTGACAACTACCAAGAATTTCAATGCTGATTTTTTGGTGACTTATTTGGTGAATCCCTGGAATGCATTGTATGTTGGCATCAATAGCAACTATCAGAATATCGATCTTCATTCAAATGGAAACATGAGTAACATTATTCGAACCCAAAATCAATTCTTAAACGACGCCCGCCAATTTTTTATCAAATACTCTTATTTGTTTCGATTGTAACCTTATAGAAAACTCACCGTAATCTTGAGTTAAGACTTTATCTCCAAATTCCAATAATAAAATTTTTCTTTTCTTGTCATACTTTCTAACAATTTATTAAATTGGTTGTTTATTTTAGAAATTAATTTGAATTGGAAAGTATAGTGACTGCAGAATTAAATGCCAAGAAACAACAAATATTAAAAATTGCTCAGCGATGCTTTGCCCGTTACGGATTTGCCAAGACCACCCTGGATGACATTGCGGCCGGCGTGGGGGTGAAGAAAGCCTCCCTGTACTATTATTATGAAAACAAAGAAGCCATTTTTCGGGATGTGATTCGCTTAGAAAGCTATGGCATTCTTCGCCAGCTAAAACAAATTGTCGATGAAGCCGCCTCGCCAACTGCTAAATTATTTGCTTTTGCCAGGGCGGAGGTAGATTTATTTCGTGATTACATCAATTTGCATGACCTTTCCGTGCAGGTGATTTTAGAGGTTAAGCCTTTGATAGACAAACTCTACGAAGATTTCCGCCATCAACAAATGGAAATATTAACTGAGGTTCTTGAAACGGGCATTGCCAATGGTGTGTTCAGAAAATTAGAGCCCCCCAAGGTCGCTCATGCAATTTTAATCATCTTGGAGTCAATCAAATTTAAAACATTTCAGAGTGCTGCCTTTCACTCAGCTACTGAAATCGATTACTCAAAATTGCAAATGGAAATCGATTTTATTCTTGGATTATTGGTTGACGGTATCAAACAAACTTAATGCTAACTGAAGGATAGGTTCGGTTAAAGGGGAATTTTTATGATGAGAACTCAATTTTGGCATATACTACTTGTCATCTTTGCGATAATGGGTTGTTCACAGTCCGCAATTGCACAGGATAAAAACAATACGATTATTTTAGATATAGATAAGGCCATCACCATGGCATTGAAATTGAATCCGAATTTAAAAATTTCAATGGCCGAGGAAGAAAAAGCAGATGCCCAGATAAGGGAAACTGCTGCAGGGGCTTTACCACAACTAACTTTTTCGGGTTCATATACCCGAAATATTAAAAAGCCGGTGTTTTTCTTCAAATTAGGCGGCGAGGTTCAACCGATTGAGATTGGCTCCAACAATTCCTATGTTGCCAATATTAACTTGAGGCAGACCATTTTTGATAATGGTCAACTTGGGGTAAGGAAAGCACGGCGCATTGCCAATCTTTTTTCACAAAGCACTAAAGAAGGCACCGAGTTAACTAAAGATGAAGTCATTTTGAATGTGCGGTCATCTTTTTATACCGTTTTATTAACGGAAGAAGTCGTGGAAGTTTTTAAGGCGTCGCTGGAACAAGCCGAGGCTCATTATGAAAACATCAAACAAAAGTATGAAAAAGGGGCGGCCGCCGAATTCGATCTACTTCGCGCGGAAGTTCAGGTGGCGGAAATCGAGCCATCCTTAATTGAGGCGCAGAACAATTTGATATTATCAAAAGACCAACTCAAGAATGCAATTGGCTTAGATTTGGAAAAAAAACTGGAGTTGCAAGGCTCATTGGAGTACAAGCCATTATCGGAAGTGGAGATTGCAAACGAGTCCGCCAATGCCCTTAATCGACGCCCCGAGCTCACCCAATTGAAACTTCAGCGACGCATGGCGGAACTCAATATTGATATTCAAAAAGGGCAACGGTTACCTTCCTTGTTTCTTAACGGCAACTATCAGTTCCAGGGAGAATCCGATGATTTGCGTTTTGGTAACCGTGAGCGCAGTAGCAGTTTTGCTGCCAGTATAGATTTGCAGTTTAATATATTTGACGGATTCCGAACCAGTGCCCGAATTCAGGAAGCGCGAGCGGAATTCAACCGAATACAGCACCACATGGAACGGGTAAAGCAAGCAGTTCGGATCGAAGTTCAGCAGGCGGAATCGAGAATAAATGAAGCCCGGCAGCGAATTCAAGCTCAGCAAAAGAGTGTGCGGCAGGCAGAGAAAGCGTATCAGATTGCCGAAGTTCGGTATAACAATGGTGTTGGGACTCAACTGGAATTGTTCGATGCCCGGGTTTCTTTAAATCGAATCAAAACCAATTATTTACAAGCAGTTTATGATTATAATATCGCTTTGTTCGAATGGCAGAAAGCGGTTGGGCTTATTCAAGAAAATGCTGAGTAAAGTGAAGGAAAATATAACAATGTAGTTGGCAGCCTGCCTGCCTGGAATACGACAGTCAGGCAGGTTAGCAATTGACAGTTGGCCAATAAAATGTTAGAATTGCCAACTGCTTACCGCAATTTGCCAACTTGCAGGTAAAATCTTGAAATTCTTAGAGACTAAACTCTGGAGAGTAGAAATGAAGAAATACATGGGATTAGGATTAATCGTCCTGGTGATCGTATTAATCGCATATCGCATCATTACCCACGGTGAAGAAACGACTATCAAAAGCATCGATACTTATCAGCAGGAGAACGGGATACCGGTAGAAGTTCAGGAGGTTAAGCGAAGCGACCTGATCATCTCCCGCAGTTTTAGCGGAACCATTGAGGGTCGGGATCAGGCGGATGCCAACACCCAAACCGCGCAAGAAGTGGTCAGCATTCCCGTTCAGGTCGGCCAATTTGTAAAAAAGGGAGAGGTGGTGGCGCGCCTGGATCCGGATATCGGCAGCAATGCAACTCTCCGATATAACCAGGCCAAAGCCAATTATGAAGATNNTTTCGAACGAATGAAATCTTTACATGAAGCCGGGGCAATTTCCCAGCAGGAATTTGACAAAGTCGAATTGCGCTATGACATTGCCCAACAAGATTTTCAGGCGGCCCGCAAAATTGTCCATATCGTCTCGCCGATTAATGGGGTGGTGACGCATATTTACCGTAAAGTTGGTGAAACGGTGCCAATGGGAAAACCGGTGGTTCGTGTCGCAAGATTAGACGAGGTTTTGATAAAACTCAATATTGATGAAACCCAGATTGCCGGCGTTCAAAACGGACAAGAAGCCATTGTCACGGTGGCTGCTTATCCGAATAAAGAATTCACCGGATATTTGGAAAATTTATCCCTATCCGCCGATCCGGATTCACGAACCTTCCAGGCCTGGGTGCGAGTGGATAATGAAGAATTTTTATTGAGGCCGGGAATGTTTGCGGAAGTGGAGCTTCTGATCACAACCGAAGAAAATGTGTTGATCGTTTCCAAAGATGCGCTGATTGAAAAGGATAATGCTTCAATGGTGTATGTGGTAACCGATCAAAATGTTGCCCGCGCTCAAGAGGTCAGTATCGGTGGTAACAGTGGAACTCAGGTGCGAGTCGTCTCCGGCGTTTTGGAGAATGATCGGGTGGTAGTCCTGGGTCACAATAAACTGGAAGATGGTAAAAAGGTGCATATTGTTAGTGACACGCTAGTGACTAAAAATCAATGATTTTTGATTTGTTAATTGACAGAGGTTAAAAAATGTTTCTTTCAAAAGTATCCGTACACCGTTCTGTCCTGATGACCATGATCATAATGGCGTTTGTGGTTATTGGGGCATATTCATATATACAGCTTGCGGTTGAGTTAACTCCGGAAGTGGATTTTCCGGTCGTTACGGTCACAATGGTTTATCCTGGCGCCGGGCCAAAGGAAGTTGAAACTTTAATTGTAGAGCCGATTGAAGAAGAAGTCAGTACCATTAGTGGTGTAAAACACGTTCAAGCCGTGGCTCGGGAAGGACTGGCTACAATTCTGGTTGAATTTGAAGTCGGTACAGAAGTCGATTTTGCCGCGATTGATGTGAAAGACAAAGTCGATGCGATCCGTGCCACCTTGCCGGATGACGCCGAAGACCCGGCCATTTCCAAATTTGATATTAACGCCCTGCCGGTGTTGGATTTAGCCGTCTCCAGTCCACGGCCACTGGAAGAAGTGTACCGTATCGCTGACGAAGTGATCAAAGAACGACTTTCCAAAGTATCCGGAGTTGCTTCTGCGGACATCATCGGGGGCAAAGAGCGGGAAATTCTTATTGCCGTCAATCGGGATCGCCTGAAGGCTTATGGCATGTCCATTCTGGATGTGGTGGGTGGCATTGCCGCGGCAAACCTGAATATCCCCGGTGGGCATATCAAAGAAGGCAATAAGGAATATACGTTGCGATTGGATGGAGAATTCAGTGAGCTGGAGCATATTCGTAAGGTGCAATTAACTTCCGCACAACGAGATCCGGTAAAAATTACCGAAGTGGCGCAAGTCATCGATTCATTCGAGGAGCAGCGGGATTTAGCCCGCTACGGCGGGCAGCCTGCGGTCGGTATGTCCATTGTTAAAAAGGGTGATGCCAATACCGTCCAGGTGTCGGATAATGTTAAGAAAGAAATCGCGGAGCTGGAAAGAATTTTGCCCAATGATGTTAAGATACAAATCGCCCGGGACCGCTCCACATTTATCGAGCAATCGATTAATGATGTGAATAGCAATCTGTTGATCGGTATTCTTCTGACCGCACTGGTCCTTTATCTATTTTTGCACAGCTGGAAGGGAACTGTCATTGCTGCTGTTTCGATGCCAACTTCCATTATTGCCACGTTTACGCTGGTGCTGTTTGCCGGATTCACCCTCAATTTTATGTCGCTAATGGGGTTGGCGATTTCGGTGGGAATTCTGGTGGCGAACTCCATTGTGGTATTGGAAAACATTATCCGCCGGGTGCAACTGGGAGAAGACCCCTCTGCGGCTGCGGATCTTGGCACCGGCGAAATCGCCTTAGCGGTAGTTGCAGCCACCGCCACCAATATCGTGGTGTTTACCCCGATCGCTTTTATGGGCGGGATTGTCGGACAATTTTTCCAGCAGTTTGGATTAACGGTTGCCTTCGCCACGTTGTTCTCCCTGATCGTGTCATTTACGCTAACGCCAATGCTGGCCTCAAAATTATTAAAATCCAATGATGAACAGCAACAAAGCCGGAAAAGTATTTTTAAGCGATTCGGAGAGTGGTGGGATAATATGTATCAGGACCTGGCGGTGAGTTATAAAAAGAGTTTAGAATGGACGTTGGGTCATCGCACCATTGTGGTTATGGCTATTGTGTTAATTTTTTTGGGAAGCCTGTTCTTGACGCGTTATATCGGCAGTGAGTTCTTTACGCCGTCTGATCAGGGACAAATTGTGATTAGTGTGGAAATGCCTGCCGGTACGCGACTGGAAGAAACCGATCGGGCATTGCGCCGCATCGAAAATATTCTAACCCAATTTCCGGAAGTCGAATCGATATACTCGGTTCTCGGAAAAATAGAAGCAGGGGGTGCGGCAACAAGTGCAGAGGGGGTTGAGGTCGGTCAAATAACGGTTGGATTAGTAGATAAGGATAAAAGAGAGCAGAGCACGCTGAAAGTGCTGGAGGAAATGCTGCCCAAATTGGCCGCGATTCCAGCGGCAGAAATTGCTGCAAAACCGACCAATCCCTTTGGCGGCGGGGCAGAGGCAGATCTGCAAATAGAAGTCACCGGCGAGGAGATGGATGTATTAAACCGGCTGGCTAACCAGGTAATGACTTACCTTCGCGAAACCCGGGGGACCAACTCGATTAAATCTTCCTGGAAAGTTGGCAAGCCGGAGATTAAAATTAAACCGGACCCGGAACGAATTGCCAGCCACGGATTGCAGGTTCAGCAGGTCGCATCAACTGTTCGATCCAGTATTGAAGGCACCGTTGCATCCGAATACCGGGTGGGGGATAATGAATATGATATTCGGGTGCGCTTTGCCGATGCGGACAAACAGAGCGTCGATCAGGTACGTGATATAATCGTTAGGAGTGGTAGTGGCTATATTGTACCAATTACTGCCGTGGCTGATATCGAGCAGGGCGAAGGGCCCACCCGGATTTCCCGTAAGGATAAAAAACGGCTTATCACCGTTACGGCCAATATTGCGCAGCGAACCCTGGGCGAAGTCCAGGGAGACATCCAGGCCGAAATAAATACAATGGATATTCCGCAGGGATATGATATCGTTTTTGGCGGGCAATCGGAACAACAAGCGGAGTCATTTGCGCGTATTTTCCAAGCCTTGATATTGGCGATTATTTTAACCTACATGGCTTTGGCCGCTATCCTGGAATCTTACATTCATCCCATTACCATTATGTTGACCTTGCCGCTGGGTTTGGTGGGCGTGATTATTTCACTATTAATTACTGATTCGTCGCTGAGTATTTTTAGCATGATGGCATTGGTCATGCTGGTAGGAATTGTGGTAAACAACGGAATTCTGTTACTTGACTATGCCGATATTTTGAGGAAACGCGGGAAACCTCTGGAAGAAGCCATTCTGGAGGCCTGCTCAACGCGGCTGCGACCGATCATTATGATGAACATGGCAGTGGCGCTGGGAATGCTGCCCCTGGCATTGGGAATCGGGGAAGGTGCCGAAACGCGTGCACCCATGGCGATTGTCTCCATCGGCGGGATTATTTCATCAACTATCTTTACCCTGTTTCTGATTCCGGTAATTTATGAAAGCTTTGAAAAACTCAAGTTGAGATTAAGACGAAGCAACGGATGAAGTGCCTTTTTGCTGTAATATAATTCTGCAGTGTAAGCCAGCACTGTGGACGGCGTAGTTAATTAACCATGTCATTCTGAGCGATAGCGGCACATGGCCNNCCCGTGGGAAAGAATCTCTCTCATAATTTGTCAAGGTTGTCGAGCGGTTCTTTCTCGTCGGGAGCAATTTGTGGCGTTCGTTTCCTGTTTGGCTGGCTTATACAGACAGACAGGAATTCTCTCAGAATCAAAAAACCAGAGTTTTCCATAAAAGGAAAACTCAAAAGATTTGTACCTAAACAAGTAGGAGTTACCGGATGAAATTAGTTGCGATTGTATTCAACACCATCCTGTTATCGCATGTCATGGAACATCTAAACCAGTGCAATGTAGCGCAGTACACCCAATGGTCAGGGGCCACCGGAGTCGGATCTACCGATCCGCATCTGGGAACTCATGTGTGGCCGGGCACCAACAATATTATTTTTAGCGTTGTGGATGACCCGGCAAAGAAAGATGCGCTTTTAAATTGCGTCAAAGCCATCCAGAAAGAACATCCCAATGAAGGGATCAGGGCATTTGTCATGCCGGTGGAGGAGATGGTTTGAAAAATGATAAAAGTATGCCAGCGTGGGACTTATTTTTCAAATACGTCGCACATTCTCCCTCAAACACACTAAAGCAGTAAAAACATTAAGACTTCAACACTGTATCTATTTCTGATACACCTGAAATTTCAGCAACCGCAGTCCATTTGCCACCACCACCAAAGTGCTGCCTTCATGGAAAATAATCGCCAGGGCAATTCCGGCTAATCCGAACAGGGTGGCGGGAATCAGCAAGGCAATCACGCCCAGGGCGATGATCAAATTTTGCAAAATAATTCGCCGCGACTGGCGACTGAGGGCAATGGCAAAAGGCAATCTGGAGAGGTCATCGGCCATCAGGGCGACATCAGCGGTCTCCAGCGCGACATCGGTGCCACTGGCGCCCATCGCAATGCCAACTGAGGCATTAACCAGCGCCGGTGCGTCGTTGACGCCATCGCCGATCATCGCAACTTCTCCATGTTCCAGAATCAGTTGTTTAATAGCATCCACTTTTTGTTCCGGCAGCAAATCCGCTTTGTACTGATCAAATCCAAGCTGCCTGGAGATCGCCGCCGCGACACGGTCATTGTCACCGGTGATCATCACCAGGGAGGCGATGCCCAATCGCTTCAGTTTATCGAGAGTCATTTTTAAATTTTGACGCGGTTGGTCAGCCAGGGCAATAATGCCCAAAAAGCGGTCTTCCGCTTTAACCAGGACGGTGGTCTTTCCGGCTCTTTCCAGTTCCCGAACTTTCGAGCTTATATCTTCAGGTATTGCCGCACTCAATTTATCGTTAAACATCTTTAAATTGCCGATGGTAATCTCTTTACCAGTTATCTCAGCCTGGATGCCCAGTCCCGAAAACGATTGGAGTGAGGCTGCCTCAGCAATTTGCAAAGCATCGATTCTGGCTTTGTGCACAATCGCCCGGGCTAATGGATGGTCGGAGCGATTTTCTACCGATGCCGCATATTGAAGCAACTCCTCCTGGGTCGCCGCGCCGAAAGGAATAATATCGGTCACCTGAAGTTTGCCTTCGGTAATGGTGCCGGTTTTGTCAAAAGCGACCGCCTTAATTCTGCCCAGCTTTTCCAGATAAACACCGCCTTTAATTAAAACCCCGCTCCGGGCGGCACGAGCAATTGCGGATAAAACCGAAGATGGCGTGGCAATGGCCAGAGCACAGGGCGAAGAAGCGACCAGAACTGCCATCGCCCGTAAAAAGGCGACTTCCCAGTTTAGCCATCCCAATAATGGGGGGAGAGAAATGACCAGCAGAACAATGCCCAGGATGATCGGCACAAATATTCTCTCGAATCGTTCCGTAAATCGTTGCGTGGGAGATTTTCGCATCTGCGCTTCTTCCACCATCTCCACGATTCGCGCCAAGGTGGTATCTTTGGCCAATTTGGTGACGACAATTTCCAACGCGCCGTCGCCATTCACGGTGCCTGCAAACACCGGATCGTCCTGCTGTTTTTCTACCGGAACGCTTTCCCCGGTAATCGGACTTTCATCTATTGCGGAAAATCCCTGCTGAATTTTGCCGTCGATGGGAATTCGTGCGCCGGGTTTAACTATCACCCGATCCCCGCGCAATAGTTTATCGACAGCTATTTCGGTTTCCTGTCCGTCTCGTATGGCCATGGCGGTTTTGGGCGTTATTTTCCCCAGAGCGCGGATAGCATTTCGGGCCTTGTCGGTGGCATAGTGTTCCAGACCGTGTCCCAGGCTAAATAGAAAGAGCAATATGCCGCCTTCGGCCCATTTCCCCAAAACCGCAGCTCCCAGCGCGGCAACGACCATCAAAAAATCCACGTCAAAGCGGAAGTGCATTGCCGCTTTGACCCCATGGCGTGCCGCATTGTAGCCGCCGGTCAGATAGGTCAGGATATAAAAAGCAATCGAGATGGGTTTCGCAAATCCCAATACCATTTCACCCGCAAAACCGGTCGCCAGGAACACGCCGCAAAGAGCGGCAAGGATTAATTCCCAGTGAGTTTGAATCCATCCCTTCTCTTTTCTTTCTTCCTCAACGGTATAGCCAAGCTGACGAACTTTTTTGATAATTTGATCCTGAGCGATCTTTTGCCGGTCAAATTCCACATTCATTTTTTCAGCGGCATAATTCACGGCAGCATTGATGATGCCCGGCATCCGGTTTAGAATATGTTCGATACTCGAAGCACAGTCGCCGCAATCCATGTCGGTTATATGCAGGGTTCGATGGTGATAGCGGTTGGTGATGTTCGCTCCCTCTTGCTCGGCCAGACGACGGACGTTGCTGAGTGACAATTGATCGGGATCGTAATGGAGACAGAAACAGGTGTCTCCGTCTCGCTGATCGATGTGGGCTTTTTGGATGCCCTTGTAATATTTAATCCGCTCCAACAGCCGTGTGATGCATTGGTCCTTTTCATCAGGCACATCAGGCAGCAAGAGCGGAATTTCTAATTGAAGTTTTTCTTCCATGGTCAATATTGTTGTAATTCTAATGTCATGATACAATTGAGAATATTGGGTTCAGGGTTCTGAGTTCAGGGTTCAAAGTTCCCCGCCTGTTCCTACATAGTAGATTGCAGGTGGAGTGACAATGGTTTCCATGTCACGTAATAACCGTCCTGTGGCTGCATAACCGTGAACTCTGAACCTTTGAACATAGAACCTCAGCAGTCATATTTCTACAAAAAAAGTCATCAAGCCCAGCAACAAAAGCACCACGCCGGTGATCTTTTTCTCGTGCCGTTCCAACCCGTCCCAGCGCATTTTTTTAACCCCCTTTAGACTGAGATAGACCAGTGCCATCATTCCCAGGACGGTAATGACGGTATAAATGATGGAAACGGTGAAGATGCCTTTCCAACCCATTGTTCCAGCCTGAAAGTAATAGGCCTCGATCTCAATGCAGGGTGAGAAAAACATTGCCAATGCGAGTGACATCACCAGCGCTGATTTTGATTTTCTATTTACCGGATTCTTTTCCCCCAAATGATTGTGAATATGGGAATGTCGGCGACTGGTGGCCAGGTAGATTAGTCCCAGCCCGATCAAAATGATGGGGGCAATCCATTGGGTGATAATCGTGTAATGTTCGGATAATGTATATCCGGCCAGACCTACCAGGATACCAATAATAATTGTACTTAAGGTATGGGCTAAGCCGGCCACACCGGTAAAGGTTAAAGTCTCCTTAATATCCCAGTCTTCCGATTTGCCAATCGCTACCAGAGGCAACCAGTGATTGGGAATGGCGGCGTGAATCAGGCTTAATGTCAAGCTTCCAAAGAATATTTGAAACATATTATTTTCTTTCTAAAAAATCGTTACAAACTTTAAAGTTTATTATACTTGGTTGATTATGTCAATAATTAAATGTGTAAGAGCATATCGAAAATGTTTGAGGCTAAAGCAATCCATTGTCAAAAAGTCCTGGGTGATTTCCTTGAGTCGGTGCTCACCAGGGAGCAGATTTATAAAGCAACCTTTCGTGATGGCCTCGAAGATGCCTTGCAGGAGGTGCAGAGTGGGCAAACAAAAAAAGTAATCTCGTTTGATGATTTTAGCGATTGAAAGAGGAATTCACTTTGCTAAAACTTTTAACTCTATTTTTTTTGCAATGGACACACGGTTTATCTCTTTCCTCGATGTGTAATATTACCTCGATCGTTCAAAAATTTTTTTGAATCCTCAGGAACAAAGGTAATTCACTCCCGTTGCAGTCAGCAAATGATATTTAATAACCAAAGGAGGAAATATGCAGTATGCAGTTTTAAGATGGTTTTCTACAGCAGTATTGGTTGTAGCGATGGTTGTGATGAGTCCGCAAATTGCCTGGAGTCAGCTTCCCGGTCAGATGCAGCAACAGCAGAAGATTCAGGTGTCGGACCAGGAATTGCAGAAATTCGCCAATGCAATGGAAAAGGTGAAGAGTATTCAGGATAGCGCCCAGCAGCAGCTGATCGGGGCGATTAATGACGCCGGCCTTGATGTGGAAACCTACAACAAGACCGTTAAGCAGATGCAGAAGGCCAAATCAATGGAAGGAGTTCAGGCCTCTCAACAACAAGTGAAACAGGTTCAGCAAGCTGCCAAGGAGGTGAAGTCGATTCGGACTTCCGCACAGCAGGATATGCAGAAGGCTATTGAAGGAGAGGGGATGACCCAAAAGCGGTTTCAGACCATTGCGCGATCTATGCGCCAGGATCCCCAGTTACAACAACGATTGCAGGAGATTCAACAAAATTAACT
>JABAHQ010000890.1_pt1 | contig 30924 bp, 30 predicted proteins | sample 7062091 | NCBI WGS metagenome assembly JABAHQ01 (sample SAMN14534359, study PRJNA622989) | marine sediment metagenome | biome: marine biome [ENVO:00000428]; feature: marine pelagic biome [ENVO:01000023]; material: deep marine sediment [ENVO:00002113] | place: India: Gulf of Kutch | collected... | reverse complement strand
TGCGGTTTTGGATAATTTAGATAATGATGCTTTGCGGGATTTAATCCTGCGCGAGATGGAACATTCCAACCGGGAATTCCAAAAACCGGCCCTCTATTTACAGGGCTGCATCAAACAAATAAAAATTGCCCGTTACCGGGCCAAAATTGATGTGAATCGGCAAAAGCTGAAGGAATTACCAAGCACAGATGAAAACTATTTATCCGTGCTGAAGGAATTACAGGAATCCATGAACGAACTCAAAAAATGGCAGGACGTGGTTTGTCGGGAGGAGTAGGTCATTAATTGTCTGCATGGTCTTACCAACATATATTCATTAATGATTATTTGTTGCGGTTGTGAGAGAAGCTTTTAAGTGTTTCGGTGCTCAGGTGTTTTGGAACAACTGGAACACCTGAGCATTTGAACACATTAACACTAAGAATAACAGCTAGGTTTATTCTGATTTGCAAATAATTAGTAAACCGAGAAGGGATTAACATGAGCTTTGATAAACAAGCACGTTATGAAAATATATTGTCAACTGTAGAAGATTATGTGCAGCAATCCCGAAACCGGCATGAAACGTTGCAGAAGATTAGTCAATTGCTGCACGATCAAATTGATTATTTTCAATGGGTTGGCTTTTATTTGGTCGATCCGGACAAAGAGAGGGAGTTGGTGTTGGGCCCATTTGTGGGCGATCCCACCGATCATACCCGAATTCCCTTCGGTACCGGCATTTGCGGGCAGGCGGCTGACCGGGAAGAAACCTTTGTGGTGCAGGATGTGAGTAAGGAAGACAATTACCTCTCCTGCAGTATCTACGTTCAATCGGAAATTGTGGTACCGGTCGTTAAAAACGGGAAAGTCATCGGCGAGCTGGATATCGATTCTCATGATCTGGGGCCGTTTTCGGAAATTGATCGGCAATATTTGGAGAAGGTTTGTCAATCAATTAGTAAGCTGTTTTGAAAAAAATTTGGGCATGTTTTCCAAATCTGAAAAATAATATGGGAGGTGGAGCAGTAACTGACAGCCAAAAAGACAACAAAGCCGCATCCGGCACAGGAAAGATCGATAGGCAAGGATTGAATGGAAAAAACCGGAATTCACTATCAATTATCGTCTCGCCGGGAGAAGCCCGGCGGATAAATTATCACCCCACCCAGCCACTGTTCGGGGGCATAAACCTTAACGGACTTTCGACTCGCAATGAGGTTAAGGCCCCAAATAAAACAAAAAAAGCCCGGAAAGTATCCGGGCTTCTTAACTATATCATCCTTTTTTATACCTATCCCTGTTTAAACCGTCTAGCTACTTCATCCCAATTCACTACATTCCACCAATTTTCAATATATTCCGCACGGCGATTTTGATATTTCAGATAATAAGCGTGTTCCCATACATCCAGTCCCATAATCGGAAATTGTCCGTCGGTCAAGGGATTGTCCTGATTGGGGGTGGAAGTAATTTCCAGGGAGCCATCCTTGTTTTTTACCAACCAGCCCCAGCCACTGCCAAAGCGCCCGGCGGCAGCCGCAGCAAATTTTTCCTTGAACTGATCGAAACTGTCGAAAGTGCTGTTGATGGCATCGGCAAGTTCGTCGCCGGGCTGTCCGCCACCAGTGGGGGACATGATCGGCCAGAAAATACTGTGATTAAGATGTCCGCCGCCATTGTTGCGCACTGCGGTTCGGACAGAATCCGGCAAATTATTGAGCGACTTGATCAATTCTTCAATACTTTTGTTTTGTAAATCGGAATGGCCTTCCAGGGCGGCATTTAATTTCTTCACATAACCGCCGTGATGAAGATCGTGATGAATCTGCATGGTGCGCTCATCAATATAAGGCTCCAGCGCATTGTAATCATACGGGAGAGGGGGCAATTCGTGAGCCATGGTTAATCCTCCTTTTTATTTATGTTTATTATTAATTTAACAATTGAATGCTTCACCTAATTTAACAAACTGCAATTTTCAAAATATATCCACCCGGGTGTATTGTCAAGCCTAAAAAGAAACACCTTGACTGAAAAATGTTCGCAATTTATTATTGTTGCTGTCACCCAAACTTTAGGAAACTTCCAAAGTATCTTAAAGCGACGATTTACAAATTGGCGTCAAAATACGTAAACAAAAGAGGAGACTGACAGAATGAGCGCAGAAAGAGTATTTAACATAAAAGGCACCTCATTTAAACTTGCCGGTGCATATGTGCAAGTTAGAGATAAAGCACCGGATGCTGAATTAATCAATACAGAGCTGCAAAAAGTCAAACTTTCCGACTTTAACGGCAAAGTGCGCGTCCTTGCCTCACTTCCTTCATTAGAAACCAGCGTATGCAGCAATGAAACGCGAACGTTTAATGAAATTGCTTCAGAGCTTGGTGATCAGGCGAAAATCATTACCGTCAGCGTGGATTTGCCTTTTGCCCAAAAGCGATGGTGCGGTGCATCCGGAACCGACAGGGTCACGGTTTTATCCGACCATAAAGACGTTTCTTTCGGAAGGAATTACGGGGTGTTGGTTGAAGAGCAAAGGATACTGTCCAGAGCTGTTTTTATTGTTGATAAAGAAGGGATCATTCGACACATTGAATTAGTTGATGAAATTAGTAAGGAGCCAGATTACGATACAATAAAGGGGGTCGTCAGAGAACTACAATGATGGAATTACTTTTCGGTCTTTTAGAAGAAACCTGGCGCCTTCTGGAGGAGATGGCGCCCTATCTCTTATTCGGGTTTTTAATTGCCGGAATTTTGCATGTGCTGCTACCAAAGGAGAAAGTTGCCAAACATCTCGCTGATCGCAAATTTTCTTCTTTGCTGAAAGCGACTGTTTTTGGCATACCACTCCCGATTTGTTCTTGTGGGGTAGTTCCCGTTGCCGCCCATTTACAAAAGCAGGGCGCCAAACGAGGTCCGATATTAGCCTTTCTGATTTCCACCCCCACCACCGGGGTGGATTCAATTTTAGCCACCTATTCCTTATTAGGACCGCTATTGGCAATTATGCGTCCGATTGCAGCGTTATTTAATGGCTTGTTAACCGGCATTGTAGCTAATTTTTCTTTACGAAAACAGCCTGAAGCTTCAGCAGACCAGGCTCAATTATCAGCCATTGTGGAACCATCCGACGGAACGAATAATAGCAATAATACCAATTTCACTGAACTAACCAGGAAAATGTTCAACTATTCCTTTGGTGAACTGATAGAAGACATCGCCAAATGGCTGATTATCGGCATTGTGGTTGGTGGGGTGATCAGCTATTTCATTCCCGCTGAGTTGGTTGAGCGCTTTTTGGGAAATCCCATCCTGGCCTACCTGGTGATGTTACTCATCGGCATTCCCATGTATGTCTGTGCCACCGGCTCAATTCCCATTGCCGCCTCCCTGATTCTTAAAGGACTGTCGCCCGGTGCCGGATTTGTCTTTCTTTTCGCCGGTCCGGCGACCAACACCGCAACCCTGTCATTTGTTGGTGGAAAAATGGGTCGTAAAACACTGGTTATCTATTTAATTACCATTCTCTTCAGCGGGCTCCTGTTTGGTGGGATTATCGACATGATCTGGCATATTTCTGATCAGAACATTCTCCTGGTCGGGGGACATGTGGAAATTCTGCCGGATTGGCTAAATACAGCTTCTGCGGTTGTTTTGATAGTTCTCCTGCTTCGCCCTTTGCTGTCCCGGTTTGGTGATCAGGCAAAACAGGCTACAATGACCGTAGAAGGATTGCAATTCACGGTACCGGACATGAATTGTGAACACTGCAAAAATGCGGTTACTACAGCAGTGAGCAAAGTTGATGGGGTAAAAGATGTGGTGATTGATTTAAAAAATCGACAGGTTAATGTGATTGGCAACTCATCCTGGGAACGTATCGTTGCGGCGATCCGAGATGCCGGTTATCATATAAAAGACGGAGATTATCCTTAAGAAAAGCAAAAAACATAAGGAGATTTTATGAAAGATCCGCGAATTCAGAAGCTGGCAGAACTGTTAACCCATCATTCGACAAAAGTGGAAGCCGGGGACAATGTTCTGATTGAAGCGTTTGATATTCCTCAACCGCTGGTAAAAGCCCTGGTACAAACCGTCGTCGCTTTGAGAGCCAATCCCTATGTATGGGTCAAACAATATAGCTTAAATCGAGAGCTGTTGTTGAATGCCTCCGAAGACCAGACCAAATTAATCGGAGAAATGGAACTGAATTGGATGAAGAAAATGGATGTCTATATCGGCGTTCGGGGCGGATTGAATGTAAACGAGATGTCGGATGTTCCGCAGAACAAAATGAAGCTTTATCAGGAAAATATTTTAAAGCCGGTGCACCTGGAAGAACGGGTAAACCACACCCGCTGGGTTGTCTTGCGCTACCCGACTCCTTCCTTTGCCCAACAGGCGGGAATGAGCACGGACGGCTTTGAAGCTTTCTTTTACGATGTTTGCACTATGGACTATGCAAAAATGGATAAAGCCACGCAGCCGCTAATAAAATTGATGGAAGAAACCGATCAAGTCCATATCACAGGGCCGAATACCGATTTACAATTTTCCATCAACGGCATTCCGGTTATCGGATGTGCCGGGACCCATAATATCCCCGATGGCGAGGTGTTTACTGCTCCGGTGAAAGAATCGGTCAACGGATATCTTCAGTATAATACACCAACGATTTATCAGGGGACCAACTTTTCTGATATTTTTTTGCGATTTGAAAATGGCAAGATTGTGGAAGCCAGGGCTGATAAAACTGAGAAGCTAGAAGAAATTTTTAATACCGATGAAGGTGCTCGCTATATTGGCGAATTTGCCATTGGATTCAATCCATATATCACCAAACCAATGCTGGATATTCTGTTTGATGAAAAAATTGCCGGTTCTTTTCATTTCACTCCCGGCCAGGCATATCGCAATGCCGACAACGGAAATCGATCCAACGTGCATTGGGACATGGTGATGCGGCAAACGAAAGATCAGGGTGGTGGCGAGATTTATTTTGATGGAGAGCTGATCCGAAAGGATGGGCTGTTTGTACCGGAGGAGTTAAAAGGTTTGAATCCGAACAATTTGAAAAGTTAGGGTTTGTGAAATGGCGGATAGTTTTAACGGAACTGTCATTGGGGAAAAGCGGACTGAAGTCCGGTAATCTTGAATAATTAAGAAGATTTCCACGCTTTAGCGTGTGCACTATTTCAAATGTGCGCACAGGAGAGCCAGACCGGAATAGAAGCGGAAGAACCATTTTCATAAAATTATTTGAATCGGTGTCAAAAACATCTATTTTATTATTTTAGAGTTTATTAAAGAAATTAAGAGGAGAAATATGATTGATAAATCAGTTGCTTTGGTTACAGGAGCAAGTCAGGGTATTGGGCGATCAATAGCCCGGAAGTTTACTCAGGAAGGCTATGTTACTGTATTAGCAGCTCGGAATAAAGAAGGCTTAGAAGAAACCGCCAAATTAATCGAACAAAATAATGGTGACCATACCCTGGTCGTACCTTCTGATTTACGCAATTCCGAAGATATTGCCAGATTAGTAGACACCACATTAAACGAGTGGGGTAAAATCGATATTTTGATTAATAATGCCGGAATTTTGCATTTAAAACCATTTCTAGAACTGTCACTGGATGAATTTCAAGAGATGCTGGATGTGAATATTCGAGCGATCTTTGAATTAACTCAAAAAGTTATTCCGAGTATGATTGAGCGTAAACAGGGAACAATCATCAATATTGCTTCTCTGGCAGGTAAAAACGGATTTAAGACCGGCACCGGTTACTCAGCGACCAAGTATGCACTGCGGGGCTTTGCCGCTTCATTAATGATGGAAGTTCGCGAGCACGATATTCGGGTAGTGACGGTCTTCCCGGGCTCGGTGGATACGGGAATGATTGCCCGCAATCCCCAGGGAGCAAAAAATAAGCTTAAACCTGAGGATGTGGCGCATGCCGTTTATTCGGCGACAGTTGTGGATTCACGCGCAATGATGAGTGAAATTGATATAAGACCCAGTAATCCGCATAAATAAGAGGAGAGTGATTATGGCTGGTGAAGTCATGCAAGGTAAAAGTTTTACGACCACAAGAATTGATAAATTATTGAATTGGGCCCGTAAAAATTCTTTGTGGCCCATGCCTTTTGGTACTGCCTGCTGTGGTATAGAGCTAATGGCCACTTTAGCGGCACGGTTTGACCTGGCTCGTTTCGGTGCTGAAGCAATTAGATTTACCCCAAGACAATGCGATCTCATGATCGTTGCCGGACGGGTTGCCATTAAAGAGTTGCCCATTTTAAAACGAATTTGGGATCAGATGCCGGAACCCAAATGGTGTATCTCCATGGGTGCTTGTGCGAGTTCCGGTGGTATTTTCGATACCTATACATTGGTGCAGGGAGTCGATCGATTCATCCCGGTTGATGTGTACATCCCGGGCTGTCCCCCCAGACCGGAAGCAGTGATCGATGCAGTAATGAAGATTCAAAAACTGGTAGAAAATGATAGCTGGAAGGAATATAAACAGGAAAACATCGAGCGCTTGCGAAAGGAGAAAATTTACAAAGGGCCGAATTTGCCCTGGGAAACGCGGTAGCCGTTTAGATTAAAAGATGCACTTGAGTACCAATTGGGATTTTGGGATCGGTGGGGAGAGATCGTATGACCGATTAATGTGTTATTGATATCGTTGTGGATTCAGAAAGGCCTGACTATTTTGACCTTATTGGTGTCAAGCAGGCGTTTGATAAGCGACTTAACTTTCCTCCGCATAATGTCAGGCACAGAGCTAGTATGAACCAATACCTAAAGCAGAGAATAGATATGGAAACCATCTCTAAGTTCGATAGGGCCTTAATTTTGAAGTTGGTGAGAATCATATTGATGATTTTATCATAGCGATACACCAAATTATCAAAGATTTATCATACAAAGATAGGCCCGTGTAGAGCGCAGTTAAGCTGCGCTTGAAATCTCAGGCGCATCTGCAGAGAGTTTTGTTTGATATACTGTCTCACCTTATCATAAGCCCAGATCAATAACGATTTCTTCTAAAATGCCCAGCCAGTTCGAGCGGACTTCTCAACTCACGCTCTGTCTGAAAGGCGTGGGTTTTTTTATAGAAAAAAATTATTTGATCTGAAATACAATTTATCTCCGATTGGTCGATTATTTTAAATGCTTTGTTTTGTTGACATATGCAATATGAAGTATTTATTTTGATTACACCCAAACAATTCAGATGCGAACAATAAATCCTTTAATTCTCTGAAGAACAGATTATGATTGACATCCATAACCATGTGATTTATAAATTCGACGATGGCCCCCAGTCGTTGGACGAATCAATGGAAATGCTTAAAATTGCTGAAGACCAGGGTATTACGGATATTTTTGCAACCTCACATTTTTCAGAGATGATCCATAATTTAACCGAAAACGATTATTTTGAAAAGCTCGAAATCCTCCGTGCGGAGACTTCTAAGCAGCATATTGATGTGCAAATTTATCCCGGAGGAGAGATTTTTTTTCACCACTTTATGGAAGATACAGTTAAAAAAACACGTATTGGCACAATGGGAGAATGGGGATTATATATTCTGTTGGAATTCCCGCTTTACCTGATGCCAAACGGGGTGGGGGATACCTTGTTTAATTTGAGCACGGAAGGGTTTGTGCCCATCCTTGCCCATCCGGAACGTTACTCGGCAACCATTAACACGCCGGAAAAAATTCTCGATTTCATTAAATATGGGGCATTGCTGCAAGTCAATGTGGGCAGCGTTTTGGGAGAATTTGGCAAATCCTGTCAAAAGGTGGCATTGTGGTTGCTAGAAAATCAGTATGTACATTTTTTAGGATCGGATGCACACCGTGCTAAGGGAAGAACTTTTAAATTGGCCCAGGCGGCTAAATTCCTGGAAAATCACTTAGAAAGCGAATACATTCAGGATTTAGTCGAATACAACCCGCGCAAAATTATTAATAGTGAGAAAATTGAGCCACTTCAATTACCAGAAACGCAAGAAGTAAACGGATTTATTAATCGGGTCAGGAAAAAGCTGAAATTTATTTAAATTTTACCCTCCGTGTCTTTGCTGACCAATGGAAATTGACACTACTTTGCCTGCAATCGATCGACTCAAAATTATTTTTTTGATTGTAAAAGTGAAACAATATAATTAAACTTGCATAAGTTAACTGACTATTAGTCAGTAAAAAATGGTTAAGACAAAGGGATTGCTGATGGGTATTGCCGAACGACGACAAAGAGAAAAAGAGCAGCGCCGCAATTTAATTTTAGATTCAGCGGAACGGCTCTTTTTTAATAAAGGCATTAATGAAACGACTATGGATGAAGTGGCCGAGACCGCCGAGCTAAGTAAGGGTACCTTGTATCTATATTTTAAGAACAAGGACGACATTTATGCCGGGGTTTGTTTACGGGGATTAACAATTTTGAAAAACCTATTCAGAGCCGCAGTTGAAAGTGAGCAAAAAGGCATTTTGAAAGTGCGGGCAATTGGTCAAGCTTATTTTCAATTTACCCAAAAGTATTCTGATTATTTCAAGATGATGTTGCATTATGATGCAGAAGAGCCCGAAGAGATCGATCCGGAGACTCATGCCTTCAAATGCCATGAATGTTCGGAAGAAGTGATGGGTATTGTGTCCGGGGCCGTTCAGGGAGGGATTAATGATGGCACTATCAAATCAGATTTGGATCCCTTAAAAACCGCCTACATTTTGTGGGGACAATCTTCAGGGGTGATTCAAATTGTGGCCAAAAGCGGCAAACATCTCAAAGAATGCCATAATATCAATCCCGATGAGTTAATCTCCGAAATGTTTAATATGATTAAATATGCTTTAGAACCATGAAGGCCATAAAAAATTTTTACATAAATTATGACTGATAGTCATAATTTATAAAAAAGTTAAGGAGCTGTGTTATGGTGAAATACTTATTGCTGTGCTTTATACCGATCCTGTGCACCTACCTTTTCGCCGATAATCAGGTTTTGGAAAACTACGTCAAACAAGGACTGAAACACAATCTTGCACTTCAACAGGAAGAATTTTCCCTTAATCAAAGTCTGGAAGCGCTCAAGCAGTCCAGGGGAATGTTTTTACCGGCGGTAAGCGTGCAATCGCGGTATTCTCGCGCCGGTGGAGGTCGCACCTTTCAGATTCCGATTGGGGATTTGTTTAATCCCATCCATAAAACTTTGAATCAATTTTTACAAGCCCAGGGAGTACCTCCGAAGTTTCCCGAAAATTTGGAAAATCAGGAAATCCCCTTTTTGCGAGAAGAAGAGCAGGAAACCAAACTTCGTTTCATTCAACCTCTTTTTCAACCTAAAATATTGTATAATTATAACATCAAAAAGAATCTGGCACGAGCACGGGAAGCTGAGAGAAATGCGTTTAAACGCCAACTGGTGGCGGAAATTAAGACAGCTTACTTTGGCTATCTAAAAGCAGTGCAAATCGAACATTTGTTGAATGAAACCGCAATTCTGCTCCGGGAAAATCTGCGGGTCAGTAAGAGCCTTTACCGCAATCACAAAGCGACTGAGGAGGTTGTTTTTCGCGCCCAGGCGGAGCTGAGTGAGTTAAAGCAACAAAAGGCCGAAGCCGGGAAAGGCCGGGAACTAACGGCGGCTTATTTCAATTTTCTCTTAAATCGCCCCCTGGATGAATCCATTATAGAAGTTGCTGATTCAACTTTGGGCTCCCTTAAAGATATCGATTTAGCTGAAGCGGAAAATCGTGCCCTGGCCCACCGGGAGGAATTTGAACAATTGCAAAGATCGATAAATGCCGCGAGCAACAATGTCAGTGTGGCCAAAACGGAATACCTGCCGGGCATATCGTTTGTGTTTGATTACGGAATCCAGGGGGAATCGTATCGGTTCAGCAAAGAGGCCGATTTCTGGATGGCCTCAGTTGTATTGCAATGGAATCTGTTCAATGGATTTCAGGATAAGGCTAAAGTTCAACAAGCCCGGTTGGAGGAGCAGAAGCTAAAAACAAAGCAGCGCGAACTGCAGAAGCAAATACTACTCAAAGTTCGGGAGGCTCATCACAATCTTAAAGTTGCCCGCCGAACAGTGATTGCTACCAATGAACGATTAAACAGCGCGAAAAAATCCTTTCAAATCGTCAATAAAAAATATAGTCAGGGGATGGCCCCGCAGATTGAATATTTAGATGCCCGGACCAGTTTTACCAATGCGGGCGTTAATCAGATCATCGCTCGCTACGACCTGCAAATTCGTTTGGCAGAGTTTGAAAGAGTCATTGCGGACTATCCGCTGCAGAAGAACGGAAAGGATAACTGAGACCAAATAGGATGTCTCTCATGTGCTCTTTATGCTCCTGATTGAAAAGACAACTACACATTAGTGATAAAAACTACCAAATGTGAGGTGAGAAATGAAGTTACACAGATTAATACTTCCAGCCATTTCTTTATTGGTGGTGCCACTGATTTGGGTGAGTTGTGGCACCCAGGCAGATGAAGCGCAATCCGAAACCAAAATCACAGTGAAAACTACTAAAATCACGCGAAAAAAAATGTCCTTCCCGGTGCATACCAGCGGGATGCTCTCATCTAAAAAGGAAATTAATTTATCGTTTAAAACCGGTGGTATTTTGGAAAAGCTATTTGTAGATGAGGGTCAGGGAGTCAAGAAGGGCAAGCTTTTAGCGCAATTAAATTTGTCAGAAATCAAAGCCCGCGAGCAACAAGCTCGGAGCGCGTTTGAAAAATCAAAAAGAGACCTGAAGCGAGTTGAACGTCTGTATGCCGATAGTGTGGCCACTTTGGAACAATTACAAAACGCCCAAACTGCTGTGAAAGTTGCCCGGTCCGATTTGCAGATTGCCGAATTTAACCTGCGGCATTCGAAAATATATGCCCCAAGCAAAGGCAAAATTTTAAAACGATTTGTGGAAACCAATGAACTGGTTAATGCCGGTATGCCGATTTTTACCTTCGGCGCTATCGGAAATGATTGGGTGATACGTGTAGGTGTGACTGAGCGCGACGTATTGCGAATTTCACTGGGCGACACTGCCCAGGTTACCTTCGATGCTTATCCCGATCAAAAATTTTTAGCAACTGTAACTGAAATTGCTGAAGCTATTGACCCTCGTAGCGGCACCTTTGAAGTTGAGCTTTCTGTAGACCCCGGGAATGAAAAACTTAAATCGGGATTTGTGGCACGGGCAGAAATTTTTCTGTCTCGCAAAGAGGTTTTTGCACTCATTCCCATCGAAGCATTCGTGGAAGGCGCCGGCAACGAAGGTTTTGTCTACACCGTTAATGTAGATGAACAGTCCGTCCGAAAAATTCCTGTTACTGTTTTGGAGGTATTAAACGACAGGGTCGCCATCCGTTCCCAATTGTCTCCGGTAGATGACGTTGTTACCGAAGGATCGGCATACTTGAGTGATGGGTCGGCAGTGCAGTTGATTGAATGAATTTCTCCGTTGGTGAGTGGTGTAGTGTGGCTTACGCTTGTGATTACCAATTACCGCGGGCAAAGGCACCGATTTACCGCTCACAACTCGGTTGTCTGTGCAAATGGCATTACCGATAGACGAGTATCAGGCAGTTTATGAAATGAATTCAGTAAAAATTAAGGAAACAGATCCATGAAATTACCCAAACTTGCAGTTGAGAATCACCAGTTTACGGTGGTCATTATACTTCTCTTGGTGTTGTCAGGAGTGTTCTCTTTTCTTACCATGCCCCGCTATGAAGATCCTCAAATCCAACCTCCCGGAACCAGTGTCATTGCGGTCTATCCCGGCGCAACACCTACTGATATCGAAGAATTGTTGATTGATCCGCTGGAGGAAGTGATTAACGAACTGGATGACATCAAGGAAATCTCCTCGATAGCAGAGGACGGGTTAATGGTCATTGGGGTGGAATTTCAATCGGGAAGTAATCCCGATGATAAATATGAAGAAGTTCTGCAAAAAGTAAGCAGCATTCAAACTCAATTGCCGGAAGATGTTACCAGTTTGGAGGTCATTAAGCACGAGATCAATACCGTAAAGATTTTACAATTAGCGCTTGCCTCTGATTCTGCTTCCTATCGCACCATGGAAAAAGAAGCCGAACGCCTGAAGAAGCAGCTTGAGCGAGTTGCCGGAGTGAGGAAAATTGAAACATGGGCATTCCCGGAACAAGAGGTCCGTGTATCCCTGGAATTAGAAAAAATGGCGCAGTTAAACATTTCATTAAAGCAAGTGATTAATGCGATTGAGAGTGCCAGTGCCAATATACCCGGCGGCAATATTAATATTGGGAGTAGACGATTCAACATCAAAACCAGTGGGTCGTATCAATCACTGGCGGATATCCGCAATACGATTGTCCACTCCGCCAATGGTAAGGTGGTTTACTTGAGGGATATTGCCAATATTGATCTTGGGTATGAAGATAAGCAGTATTTTGCCAGATTCAATGAACGACGTGCGATTTTTATTACCGCTACTCAGAAGACAGAGACTAATATTTTTCAGGTTATGGAGGCATTAAAGGCGAGGGTGGAGGCCTACAAATCGCAACTTCCGGGGAGCATGAGTCTCCATTACGCCTTCGATCAATCGGAGAGCGTTGCTCATCGGGTCAATGGCTTTTTCTCCAATCTGCTTCAGGGAGTGGTGTTGGTAGGTATCGTGGTACTGATAGCAATGGGCTTCCGTTCCGCAATCATTGTCATGGTGGTTATCCCGCTTTCAATTTTTATTGCACTGGGATTTTTGGATCTGAGCCAGTATGGTTTGCAGCAAATGACGATTGCCGGTCTCATCATTGCCCTGGGGTTGCTGGTTGATAATGCCATCGTTGTGTCGGAGAATGTGGCTCGTTTTTTAAGACAGGGTTACTCGCGAAGGGAGGCAGCTTTTCAGGGAACCAGCCAAATTGGTTGGGCGGTGGTGAGTTCCACTGCGACAACCGTGCTTGCCTTCTTACCAATGATAATGATACAAAATGTGACCGGAGATTTCATCCGCAGTATGCCGGTAATGGTCATTTATGCTTTGTTGGCTTCGCTATTCGTATCTTTAACCCTGACCCCATTTTTGGTAAGCAAATTTTTGAAGACCCATCAGACCTCCAAAATCGGGTTGGGCCAGCAACTGCTACAAAAATTTATTGAAGCCCGCTATCGGCCCCGATTAGCCCGGGTCTTACCCCGCCCGAAATTGGTATTGGGGATTGCCATGGTTGTCTTTTTGGGAAGTCTGGCATTGTTTCCGATTATTGGGGTTAGCTTTTTCCCCAAAGCTGAAAAGCCCCAATTTGTCATCAATATTGATGCTCCGGAAGGCACCAGTATTTATAAAACTGAGGCCATTGCTGCAGAGGTTGAAGCTGCGCTTAGTCAGCAGCCACAAGTTAGCCATTTTGCAACCAACATTGGTCGGGGCAATCCACGAATTTATTACAATGTGATACCCAAAAATGAAAAGGGTAATCACGCCCAGATTTTGGTTCAATTAAGAAAATACGATTTAGAAGCCTTCAACCGGGTAATCGGGAGCCTTCGAGAAAAATTTGCCAACTTTCCGGGAGCTGAAATAAAAGTTAAAGAATTTGAACAAGGTCCGCCGGTGGAAGCGCCGATTGCCATTAGAATCCTAGGCGAAGATTTGAGGGTCTTAAGGGATATTGCACATGACGTTGAAAAGATGATTGCCACCACCAACGGCACGCTTAATCTCAACAACCCATTACGCACCCGAAAAACCGATTTACATGTCAATATCAATCGTGACAAAGCTGCCATGCTTGGAATTCCGCTTGTCGATATCGACCGTACCGTGCGGGCTGGAATCACCGGGCTGCCAATCGCATCCTATCGGGACGACCAGGGAAAAGAATACGATATCGTGGTTCGCCTGCCGGTAAATGAGACGCCTAAAGTCACCGATTTCAATAAAATTTATTTAGCTTCTTACAGCGGCGCCCAGGTGCCTTTAAAGCAGGTCTCCAAGATTGAGTTTAAAACCAGTCCATTAAAAATAAACCACTATAATTTGCAACGCAGTGTAACTTTGACTGCTGATGTGGAAAGCGAATATGCCGTAAACGATGTGACCGGGCAGGTCATCAACCAGCTAAGAGCATACGATTTTCCCAGGGGCTATCGCTACTCCATCGGCGGGGAACAGGAGAGCCGCCAGGAATCGTTTGGCGGAATGGCCAAAGCGGTGATGATTGCACTGATTGCCATCTTCGCGGTATTGGTATTACAATTCCGTTCCTTTTCCCAACCATTGATTGTATTCTCAGCTATTCCCCTGGCGGTTATCGGCTCCATCATTGCCCTGTTGATTACCGGATATAGTTTTTCATTTACGGCTTTTGTCGGGATTACCAGCCTGGTGGGCATCGTCATCAATAATTCGATCATTCTGGTAGACTATACCAATCAGCTATATCGCCGGGATAAGGATTTACTCTCAGCGTTAAAAGAAGCCTGCGAAACTCGTTTTACCCCAATCATTTTAACCACAGCCACAACAATCGGCGGTTTACTACCGTTAACCTTGGGTGGGGGAACTATGTGGGCGCCAATGGGTTGGACAATTATTGGCGGCTTGTTGGCTTCCACCATGTTAACTCTAATCGTGGTGCCGGTATTATATAAAATTTTTACGCCTAAATTAAATGTTTGACTTGATCTGATATAGAAATTTAGATAAGATTATCGCTCGTTCCAGACTCTCCATGGGAGTCCTGTGGACCCGCTTCGTCTTTATTTTTGTATAAATTTATTTTGCTGCTTTAAGACCGTCAACATTAATGGAGCCATCAAGGCGCAAAGGGCACAAAGTTTCACAAAGACGTTAATGAAGTATTTGATTTTTTTGGTGAATCCTTGGTGCCTTGCTCCAAAGGAGCGAATTTGTTTGAGACTTCGTGGCATAATTTTCTTCGAAGTCTTAAAGTAGAACTGTACATACTGATTTTTGTCTAAAAGAGAAAAATGATGATCCTTTTTCGAATATTATTTTTTACACTATTCTTCGGCCTTTTCGCAGCCATACAGTGGCGTGTTTACAGATATTATCGAGATTGGATAAATAGTATTGGTGCCGGGCGGGCCGCACGGTGGAGACGCATAGCTTTAGTAGTTTTGATAGTGGGTAACCTCTCTCTGCTCGGTAGATTTCTTTTCAGCCGCAGTGGATTGTATGAATCCATATATGCTCAGGTACTCATATATTTTGCCGGGCTATTTGCAGCCACAATTCTGGTAAGCTTTCTGTTGATCTCTGTAAAATCTCTGCTCAAATTCGTTTACCGGAAATTAACTGCTTTGTTAACTGCAATTAAAGCCTGGCTGATCCATTATAGCAAAACAGTTGTTGATGGGAAGGGTGAATATTATGATGCCAGTCGACGCAAGTTTCTCAAGCTCGGTGGGGGGGCTCTCTTAGGCGCTTCGGTCGGGATACCGGTGATAGGGGCACTCTCCACCTCTCGCGATTACCAGGTTATCCGAAAACCTCTCTTTTTTGATGAACTACCATCCGGCTTGGAAGGATTAACCATCGTACAAGTGAGCGATCTCCATTCCGGTGTGTTTATGACTGAAAATCAGATCCGCGAGATCTGGGAGATGATCAATTCACTTCATCCGCAGATTGTGCTCCTGACCGGCGATTTCGTGGATTCAAGCGATGCGGAGATACCCGCCGTTTATAATTCCATCAAGGTGTTGAAGTCGGAATTTGGTGTCTTTGGCGCCCTCGGAAACCACGATCACTATGCGACTGCAGAGAAGGTGAACAACGCCCTTCAGCAGCGTGGTGTGATGATGTTGAATAATTCTCACCAGACGCTGAACATAAATAATGAATCCCTGTCGATTGTCGGCGTCGATGATCCCGGCTACGGATACAGCAATTACGCCGATATTGAGAAAGCGACACACGGATTATCGCCTCAATCATTTAAAATTTTGCTGGCTCATCGACCGACCTTTTTCCCCACCGCCCAAAAATATGGCATGGACCTGACCCTTTCCGGGCATACGCATGGTGGGCAAATCGGATTTAATTTCTTCGGCGTGGAGGTCAACCCGATTTATCTCTTTTACGATCACGCCAGAGGTCATTATGAAGAAAATGGCAAACAGTTGTATGTCAATGCCGGGGTGGGCATGGTCGGCGTTCCGATTCGCCTGGTGCCCAGGGAAATCACTCAGTTCACCTTACATACCAAGAAATCCGAAATTGGGTGAAGGGCGGTTTAAATAACGGCAAAATAATAGTGGTCAAAATGATTAAGAACTATTTGCTTCAATGCTATTATCTCGATTTTAAGACTTTCCTGCAACTGGGAGATCACGCAACGAAACCAGAACAGCCCCATAGGAGGACTTAGTTCCAACTAAAAAATAAAATTCGCCTCTCGTTCAAAGCTCCAGCTTTGAACGAAATTGCTCGAGAAGCTCCCGCTTCGAGTTCCCTTTTTACTTTACCAGAGCAGAGTCTTCAACTGCATCGCTTCACGACAGGAGCTGTGAAGCGAGCAGGTATTAATTTGTTTGTTGTTTTGTTTCTCTTCCGTTGCTATTCTTATTTCGTTGCGAATAGTAATTTAGAAGCCAAAGCCAGAAATCAGTCTGGGCAATACTCCAAGTTTTATAATTTGAAAATTCCTGTTTAATTATCATAAACTAATTATTTGCATGCTTTCAACAAATACTTACGATGTTGTGGTGGTCGGTTCCGGACCAGCGGGGGCGACGACGGCTCGCATTGCGGCAGAGCGGGGACTGCGCGTATTACTGGTGGATAAAAAACAAGAATTGGGAGCCCCCATTCAATGCTCCGGTGCGGTTAGCGCTCATGCCTTAAGTGATGCCAACATTTCTGCTGACGAAGAATTTGTCTCCACCCCCATTTCTGGTTTCGCCATCTACGATGGCAACGGGCGTTCCACCGTTCTTGACTATCGTCAGTTGAAAGCGGATGAATATGGTAAAACTCCGCTGGGTTACGTGGTTGATCGCCGCCGATTCGACCGCTATCTTACCACCCTGGCTGAACGGGCCCGGGTTGAGGTGTGGCTCAAAACCGAGGCGACCGGTTTTGAACCTGATGGCAATGGATTGGCACAAGTTTACCTGAAGCATTTTGGCAAGCGGTTGACGGTGAAGGCATCGATTGTGGTTGGTGCCGATGGCGTGCAGTCGCAGGTGGGTAAGTGGGCTGATATACGCACTCATATCAAACTCAGTGAACTGGCTTCCTGCCTGCAAGTGGTGGTTAACGGCGTGGAAACAGATGGTCTGCTGGAAATTATCACCGGGCATCAATGGGCGCCGGGGGGATATGCCTGGATATTTCCCAAAGGTCATGGCTATGCCGAAGTTGGCCTGGGAATCATTCGCACCATGACCGATAAAGATGCGCGCTGGCACCTGGATCATTTTATCAAAAACTCATTTTTGGCGGATCGTCTGAAAGACAATCGTACCCTGGAATTTCAGGGCGGGGGAGTGCCCCTGGCAGCGCCGTTGAAAAAACAGTATGCCGATCACATTATTTTAGTGGGGGATGCCGCCAGGCAGGTCAATCCCATTACCGGCGGGGGGATTCATACCGCATTGCGCTGTGGCCTTATCGCCGGCAATTTTCTGGGTGATTTTATCCCAACCGGACAAAAGCCCACCGCAGATTGTCTTGCCGAATATCAACATCGCTGGCAGGCGGAACTGGGCCATTCGATGTGGGAATTATACCGGATCAAGAAGAACATTTTTCATCAGAGAATTCCACAGCGAGATGAGATGTTATATGACACCCTGGCCGGATATTTTAGTCCAACTTCTAATTTCAGGAAAATCTGAGGAAAACATTATGCCCAAGCCAACTCCGGTAATTTTTGACATAGATTGGAATTCATGCATCAAATGTGGCGCCTGCATTGCAGTATGCCCCAAAGAAGCGGGATTCACCAGCCCCTTCGATACCATCCCGGTTGATCGCCCTTGCGATATTGCCTGCATAGCCTGTGAAGAAATCTGCCCCGTCAGTGCGATTGCACATGAAGAGGCTACAGGTATAACCACCCCTGTCCAATTTGATCAATGAAGTTATACGAGTTTTAGGCAATGATTGTGCAGTGGATTCCCGCTTCCACAAAGTGGTGCCCGTCGCAAAAGATCGCTGGAATGACATACTTTTAAGTTTCGAAATGCCAGGACAAATGCACAATCATTTGAACAAAGCGGTATTACTTGTCAGAATCTTCCACAAATTCTCAATTCAATCTTCGATATGTTGTTGCGTTTTCCTATATTGGGTTTACGTTGATTTCTGTTAAACCTAAATGAGGAGACGTTGTTGATGAGTGCCACATTCAAAAAAGTGGTAAGTCGCGTGCTTATTGCATTGATCGCAGTATTGATTCTGATCCAATTTGTGCCTTACGGACACAGTCATGAAAATCCGCCGGTATTACAGGAGCCCCAATGGCATAGTAAGCAGACCCGGCAACAGTTCAAACAATCGTGTTTTGATTGTCATAGCAACGAAACGGTTTGGCCCTGGTATAGTTACATCGCTCCGGCTTCCTGGTTAGTCCAGAAGGATGTTGAGGAAGGACGTGAGGAATTGAATTTTTCGGAGTGGGGAAGCGGTCGCGATGGTGAAGAGAGCGAAGAAATCGTTGAAATGATTCGTGAAGAAAAGATGCCGCTGGAGAATTATCTGTTGTTACATCCGGAAGCCAAATTGACCAACGCAGAGCGCGAGCAGATGATTCAGGGCATCGAAGCCACCTTAGGGATGGCCTCGGGGAATTGGGAAGGTGAGGAGCATGAGGAGGAAGAAGACCACTCGCATTAATGGAAGTGTTGGGAACCTCTTGGTTTCTCTTTTTGGGTTTCTACGCTAACACCGTGCTGAAGCCGCGGTGTTAATAATGGAAAAGTGATGGGTTTAGCGTTAGTTTAACCTGTGCAGTCTATATGATTAGATACATTTATCATTAACACCGTGGCTTTAGCCCGGTGAAAATGAACGCGGTTCACCTCTGACCCAGGAAACCGTTTCAACGGTTTCTCAATTAATCCTCTTTGTATACAACCAGGCCATGTTTCCTGATGAATTCTTCATACTCTTCCGTAAATGACTTTACCCGATGATGTTCTGCCTGATTCGAAATGTATTCAACCACTTTTTCTAGATTTGAATGAGATACCGAGAAAGCTGCGTAACCTCGTCCCCAGGCAAATTTGCCTGGCGTTAGATTCTCAGCATTAATCCAATTTGACGACCTTCCCTTCAATAGTTGAAATAGATCTTCGATGGACAAATGAGTTGGCAGGTCTATTAGTGCATGAACATGATCGGCATTGATATAATTCTTCTTCATAAAAATTCCCTTTTCTTCGGCATACTGATATAAAAATGTCGATGTTTGCCTGCGTGCTGATTCAGGAAGCATTTTATCTCTTCACAGGGTTCCCCAGATCAGGTGCAGCCAGCAACGGGTGTAGGAGTGTTTGGACATTTTGCCCTCCTTTAGGAAACCGTTAAAACGGTTCCCATAATTCTTTTGGTTTCTACGCTAACACCGTGCTGAAGCCGCGGTGTTAATGATAAATATAGCTGATTAGGTAAACTTACTATTGAGGTAAAGCTAATCCATCATTCACTCATTTCCCATTAACACCTGGGTGAAGTCAGTTGAGAGATTCAGAGACCCATTAATAACCGGCGGCCTGGCCATCCTTCCTGGATTCAGAGGCACCGTAATAGATTTTATTTTTATGATCAAACATAATGGCCTGATATCCACCGAATCCGCCCACGCTCTTCTGCATTTTATGCCCCATCTTCTCTAATTCGCGGATCGTCTCCATCGGGAAACCGGATTCAAAATTGACATATCCGCCGTCGGTCATTTTCGATCCGGTGGGCTGGGAAGAGCCGATGTGACGAATTCGTGGCACGTCCCCGGCTTCCTGCAAGTTCATCCCAAAATCGATCATGTTGATCAGGATTTGTACGTGTCCCTGGGGCTGCATGCCGCCACCCATTACACCGAAGCTCATAAAGGGATGGCCCTCTTTGGTAACAAAGGCGGGAATAATGGTGTGAAAAGGCCGCTTCCCCGGCGCATATTGATTGAAGTGTCCTTCCTCAAAAGTGAACAATTCGCCCCGGTTTTGCAGCGGAAAACCCAGTTGCGGCGGGACCATACCCGAACCGAATCCCCAGTAAAGACTCTGGATGAGGCTGACCATGTTGCCATCCTGATCCGCCACGGTTAAATAGATGGTGTCGCCGTCTTCCAGGTCGCCCGCTTCCAAATTACGTGAAGCCCGGGAAGGATCGATCAACTTTTTCCGTTCTCTGGCATATTCCTTAGAAATCAGTTTATCTACCGGGATATCGTTAAAGTCGGGATCGGCATAATATTTGGCCCGGTCTTCGTAGACAAGTTTCTTGGCTTCGATCAGCCGATGCAAGTATTTTTCGCTGCCGAAGCCCATTTTGCTAAGATCGTATCCCTCCAGAATATTCAACATTTGCAGCGCTGCAATACCCTGGCCGTTGGGAGGGAGTTCCCACACCTCGTATCCCCGGTAATGGGCGGAGACCGGATCGACCCAATCCGAAGTGTGCGCTGCCAGATCGGACGCTTTTAAAAATCCCCCGTGTTGAGAAAGAAATGCCTCAATCTGGCCAGCAATTTTCCCGCTGTAGAAAGCATCTTTCCCTTCTTTGGCAATCAGTTCAAAGGTGTTGGCTAAGGCCGGATTTTTAAAAATATCGCCTTTGGCCGGGGCTTTGGCATCGGGCATAAATATCGCTGCAAAACCGGGTTGGTCTGCCAGATGTTCCGCGCTGCGTTGCCAGTAGTAGGCAATCACCTCGGTTACCGGAAATCCCTGGCGGGCATAGTAAATGGCCGGAGCCAGGATTTTTTTCATGGGAAGCTTCCCAAACCGCTCATGCAGGGTAAACCAACCATCCACACAACCGGGCACGGTGACTGGCAATGGCCCGCGGATCGGTACTTTCTTCAATCCCATTTCCTTCATTTTGGCCAGGGTTAAAGTTCGGGGTGAGCGACCGCTGGCATTTAATCCGAACAGCTTTTCCGATTGACTGTGCCAGACCATGGCAAACAGATCGCCGCCGATACCGCAACTCATCGGTTCCACTACCGCATTGACTGCATTGGCGGCGATGGCCGCATCAACGGCATTGCCGCCTTTTTTAAGGATGTCGATGGCTGCCTGAGTAGCCAACGGCTGACTGGTGCAGGCCATCCCGTTCTGCGCCAGCACCTCCGACCGGGTGGCAAAATTCTTCCCGGTTAAGCGATCCTGGGCGAACATAGTTGCTGTGAAGATGAAGAGTATCATAATAGTAGTTCGCATTTTTGGCTCCTATCGAAATGCATTTAAACCTGATTACTTTTTGCTACTGTTCTTGCGCCGTTGATAAAGCCGCTCCGTAAACCCACCTTCTTTTTCAAAGGCTGCTGCCTGCGCGGCAATTTGGCGGTTTAGAAGAGAGACGGTAACCCCAATTAGAACCAGGGCAGCGTTGGCGGCCACCTCAGAATAGATAACTTTCGTGGATTTTATGGACGCCCTGGACTGTCCATCTAGTCCATGTTGTCGAGAAACCTCTTTTACCCATAGCGCCACTTCATCGGCAGTTTGGCAGCGCCGATCAATTAGCAGTTGGCGCCGCGGCTCATCCGGCGCCCATAACCCCAACCCCCGCTGCCGTAAAAAATCCTCATAGTCCAGCCGCAGTTCTTCCAGGCTGGCCCGGGCCACGTTAGTCAGTTTCATCTCCATTTTTTGGGAGGTGCCGGATACCTGGCTGCCCTCAGCAATGTTTTGAACACCGGATCGTGCCGCCTGCACCATCTGATCGTGGGTGCGGCTACGTTTATCGATGTAGCGGTCACAGAAGCGCACCGTCAGATCATAGATCAACTGGGCAAGCTGGAAGGTCCTCAGCTTGCGGTAGCCGCCGTGCTTCGGAATCAATGATTCTTGCTCTGCCATATCTACACCTCAGTGAGATTAGTTAGTATGTCATCAAATTACGCTTCGATTTGGCAAAAGACCGGTGTTTTTGATCATCTCAGATCACTGTTTAATCTATATTTCGCCGGGACTTTAAAAGATAGGCCTGGTAAAAAAATAAAATCAACCATAAACATTTTTTGTTAATCGACAAAAGCCATTGAACTATAGCATCAAAGTATTGGATATTAACCATGGGCGACGATTTACATAGTTATTTTTAGCAACTAATCAAATTAATTTTTTATAAAAAACTTGATTTTTGAAAAATTCATCGTATATTTACGATATACGATGAATCATAAGGAAACAGGATATGGTGCAATCTAAATTGGAAAGCTTTACTGAGGAAGAAATTCAACTGGCCAATATCGCTAAAGCGTTGGCTCATCCGGCGCGGATAAAGATTTTGAAAATCTTGGTGGAGTTGAATGTCTGCATGTGTGGCGAGATTGTTAGTTTATTACCGCTATCTCAGTCTACTGTATCGCAACATCTTAAGGAGCTCAAGAAAGCCGGATTAATCGAGGGGGAGATAGAAGGCCCTAAAATGTGTTATTGCGTGGATAATGAGATGTTAAAGGCAGCCAACCAAGCCTTTGGCTCCTTATTCTCAAATATTTGTAATTGTTAGTGAAACATGTATCTTGAATGTTCAATCTGCAACTTTTCATTCGGATGCAAAGACAAACCACAAAAAATAAGGAGAAATGTAATGTCGACTAAAGAAGATATGCGAGAAGCTGTACGAAGGAAATACGATCAAATTGCCCGCCAGAGCAGTCAGCAGAAAGGCTGTGGATGCTGTGGGTCGGAGGAGACCGTTGAGTACAGCACATTCAATGATGATTACGCCACCCATGACGGCTATGTTGCCGAAGCAGACCTGAGATTAGGCTGCGGCATTCCCACCGATTTTGCCGAAATTAAATCAGGGGATACGGTGGTCGATCTGGGTTCCGGCGCCGGGAACGATGTTTTTGTGGCCCGCTCCATTGTTGGTGAAACCGGCAAGGTAATCGGCATCGACATGGTGGAAAGCATGATTGAAAAGGCGAATCAAAACAAACAAAAGCTTGGTTACAAGAACATTGAATTCCGTTTGGGCGATATTGAAAATTTGCCTCTAAAGGACAACAGCACTGATGTGGTGGTCAGTAATTGCGTGCTAAACCTGGTTCCGGATAAGCGCAAGGCTTATGAAGAAATTTACCGCATCCTGAAGCCCGGCGCGCACTTCTGTATTTCCGATGTTGTGGTTAAGGGCGAATTACCGGTCGCGCTAAAGGAATCGGCGGAAATGTATGCCGGTTGCGTCTCCGGCGCCCTTGCGCAGGATGATTACCTGGACACCATAAAAGCAGCCGGCTTTAAGGATATAAAAATTAAAAAGAGCAAAACCATTTGGTTGCCGGATGAGTTATTAAAAGAGCATTTAACGGAACAAGAGTTTACGAATTTTCGAAAAGCGAATACAGGCATTGTTAGCATTACTGTTGTCGGATACAAAACGTAGAGGCATATGATCAGATTTTTACGAGCAACGCTAAATCCGGATTGCTATCATGGTTTTGGGAAAAAGCCACCTTTTTTTGAAGGATGGTATTACAAATTAGTGGATGTCAACAAAGAACATCGCTACGCGATCATTCCCGGTATTTTCCAGAGTGCGCAGCCAGCTCGCAGCCACACCTTCGTTCAGGTGTTCGATGGGAATACCGGGAATTTAACCTACCATCAATATCCGCTTTCCAGTTTTAAGTTTGCCAAAGGTATTTTTGACATTTGGATTGGGCCCAATCATTTTACCGCGCAAAACCTTTCTTTTAGCATCGAAAGCCCGGAACAGCATATTAAGGGTGATCTTCAATTAAGCTATTTAACCCCCTGGCCGGTAACATTGAAATCTCCCGGTATTATGGGATGGTATGCCTGGGCACCATTCATGCAATGCTATCATGGTGTGGTGAGTATGGATCATTTGATCGAAGGGAACTTACAGATCAACCACCAATCGATTGATTTTAGTGCCGGAAGAGGTTATACGGAAAAAGATTGGGGACGGTCATTCCCGGAGTCCTGGGTATGGTTTCAATGCAACCATTTTGCGCAAGCCGGGGTGAGTTTGACTGCCTCCATCGCCATTATTCCCTGGATTCGCGGCGCTTTCCCGGGATTTATCATCGGGTTATGGAAGCGACAAAAGCTTTATCGATTTGCAACCTATACCGGTGCCCAACTCGAAGAATTGAGCGTTAATGAGAATCGCATCGCAGTTACCGCGAGAGATCGCAACTATCGATTGGAAATGTTGGTGGCCCGTTCATCAGAAAACGGTATCCTTCAGGCCCCGTCAATTGATGGAATGGACAGGCAGATTAATGAAAGCTTAGATGCCAAAGTAGAGGTTTGCTTATCTGCAATTGAAGGACATCATTCTCATGTCATTTATCAGGATAGCGGTTACTGCGCCGGACTGGAAGCGGTAGGTGATTTGGAAAAATTGATGGACATGTGGATGGCAGAAAAAGCGCGGGTTTGATGTATTCTTAATAAACCAGTCAGTTATTATCAGCAAAAAGGGCGTATGTTAAATCGCACATTTGTAGTTAAGGACGAATAAAGAAGCTGGGGCTTCTTGTCCGGTCAGCTGGCAAAGCAGGAGCCTGGCTACAAGAGAGTCTATCTCGTTCTAAGCCTCTGCTCAAAACGAGGCTTGCGCTTAAAGCTCTTGCTGCGACCTTGCGCAATTTGACATGGGGGGCCGTACAAAAAATATTCATAGTTCTTATAATCCCACAATTACTTATAAAATAGCCTACTTAACATCAGAGTATCCCCTTTTATTTATAAATGAAGCAGATATTTTAATCACCAGCTACCTGTATCACACTTGTTCTGTCACTTTTACTTTAAATTTATTTTGTCCCATAATTTGATTTGACTATATTTGCGGCGACGCGTCTTGGTTAAGAAAATTATGTGAGGTAAAGATGTCGACAGAGAAACACACCGAGATTTTTGAACGCGGTGTTGAATACTGGAATCAATGGCGGGAGGAGCATCCGGATATCACGCCGGATATCACCGGTATTGATCTTCGTCATGCTAATTTAAAAGGAATTGATTTCAGTAGAACAAACTTAATCAACGCTGATTTAACCGGAGCGGTTTTGTACGAAGCAAATTTTGCCAATGCAAATTTGTCCAATGCCAGTTTGCATAAAGCGAGACTGAGCTACCTAGATTTAAGTGAAGCTAACCTGAGCAAAGCTAACCTGAGTGAAGTCTATTGCATCAAAACCACTTTTGAGAAGGCAATTCTTAAGTCAGCTAATCTGAATAAGATAAAAATATATAGCGCTGACTGCATCGACACGGATCTTTCTGAAAGCGATCTTCGGGACGCTTTTTTATATGAAGTGGATTTGAGCCGGGCCAATCTGAGCCATGCCAATCTTAGCCAGGCGCGATTCACTAAATGCACTTTGCGTGGGGCAGTGCTCTTTAAAGCCTATCTTCGCAATCTGAAATTAGAAAGCGGCGATTTAAGCAATTCCAATTTATGTAAAGCCAATCTTTTTGGTGCGAACCTTTCTAACGCTAATCTAGCTTCGGCTAAACTTACCCATGCAGTACTTTACAAAGCCAATCTGCAACAAGCCAATTTGGAGAATGCAGAACTCCGGGAGGTCAATTTAACTGAAGCTGATTTGCGTGAAGCCCAATTCCTCAATAGCAATCTTAAGTATGCCAATCTGTCCAGATCGATCATTACCGGTGTTTCCAGTCAAAATATTCAAATCCAGCACACTATCCAGGAAGATTTGTTGATCGCCGAAGAAAACCAACCGGATATTCTGGCCGATCATATTCAAGTCGCAAATTTACTCCGGAGAGGCATTAAAGATCAAACAAACGGAGATTTTGTCGAACATCTTGCCAGATCAACAATTCTCGTTTTCGGACACTTCGATCAGCAAAGAGGATCATTTTTAGGTATCATTCGCAATACGATTCGCCAACATAATGCCTTACCCATCTCCATAAATTTTATTAATGCCAGGGTTGATACCCTTCAGGATAATTTGTTGATATTCAGCCAATTATCCCACCTTTTAGTTCTCGATTTAACCGATGCTGAAAATGTAATAGAGCCCATAAAAGATACTATTTCGGATTATCCGAAACTGAGAATTCAACCAATCTTGCAATTTCCCAACGATCATGATATGGACATTGAAAGTCCCGCTAATCAGATCAATAATGAAAATCAAATTTTGTCTTTACGATATTATAATAATGAAAGCGATTTGCAGAAAATCGTTGACAATATCTTAAAAGAACAATTTAAATACCAGGATGAGCAGAATGAGAGCCTGCCTGAGATTGAAGACGAAACGGAGCGAGAATATAGCGAATTAACCAGAGCCTTTAGCGTTGAAGATGATCTCGAAACAGCTTTCGAAGAATACACTGAAGATGATGAGGATGGAATAGATACTTTTGAAAAAGAGTCAATGGAATTAAAGGATGGAGAATTTGAAACCGATGAGATTGCAACAGATGAAAACTATCAGGAGATAGNNCTATCAGGAGATAGCGGAAGCATTTGATCATCAATCGTCAGAACCGGCGCAAGCGCCAGCAAAAAAAAAGTTGAATTTCCAAAAAATTTTTGCAATGATGGCTCTGGTAATCATTGCCGGGCTGGGTTTGTGGTTATGGAACGCCGTTCATCGGGACCTGTTGATCATCGTTCCGGGCGAAAATAAAACCTACCTTTTCCTGGATGATAAGATGGTGAATCCGACTTCAAAACAGGACGGGAAATTTCATTATCAGGTTGACGATCACTTGATCGGAAAAGCAGCGTTAACCATTTATCCCACCCAACTAAAAGATATCAATAGCGATCAATTTGTACGGTACAAGCGATATCATCAAATTGTTGAAATTCCCAGGGGAGAATCAAGCTTTCAGCTGAGCGTACATTTCGATACTTTATACAGCGTAAGGTACATTACAGAGGGAAAGTTACCAAATCTGAACCCTGGGGGGACCAAAATACTGTACTTAAATTCGTTAGACGATTTATCGGATGAGACCCGGCGTAAAGAACTACGCGTGTATGATTTAGTTAGCGGTGAGGATGAACAAATTAAAATCAGAAGTAATGACTTCTATAATTGGAAATGGAATCGAGCTTATTTTAGCTCCGACGGTCAAAACATTTTTATGACCGCTCGCAGGTATGGAAGCACCTATCCGTTTATCGTTTCCTCCGCAACCGGACGAATCCAAAGACTTCCGCTAAAAGCAGAGGACCGATGGACTAGTTTAGTCCACTTTAACGACTTTAAAAACATTATGATTGAGAATAAAATCTACAACCGGGAAGGAATTCATCAAAGAACTCTCAAGATTCAGATGCCTCTCTATGACCAAATTTTTTACAGCGGTACTAACAGTGTATTATACTGGTCCAAAGCATACACGTCGGGGGATGATATGGCGGCATTGAGCTGCTGGCATTTAAATCTGGACACGCTGAAACAACGACTGCTCTTTCAACTGGATCAATCCAGAGTCCCTTTTTTATCCGGAACGAGTGATGGTAAACGGGTAGTGGTGAGTGAATATGCGGGGAAAACTCTGGAATTCTTAACCACCATAAAATTGTGGGAAGATAATAAATTTGTCAAGCTTACCAATTCCTTTGTTGATGGGGATAGAAATTACAGCGATGGAAGCGACTTTCACCAAACGAAAGCCTGTATTAATAGCGCCGGCAATCATATCGTATTTGAATATGAGAGTAAAATTTATTTAATCAGTATGGCGGATGACGTGACGATAACGGATTTTCTCAATGCCGACCTGGAACGAAACGAAAAAATACTTTAGCCGGGGATTGGTGAATGATAGATTTTCCAGGTTCGATATTGGAGTTTTATGCAGATTGTGACCTGTTAACAAATATCGAATCTCGAATATCAAACATCACATACGTTCTCTGCTTTGAGCAATCCGGGTTAATCCTGAATTTTTCCATTACTTGTGAATCTTAAAAATGCGTAATATTCAACACAAGCGGGAAGCCTATTGGTTTTACCGTTTCCTTTCCCATTTTTACGATGATTATGTCAACCCCTTTTTCTGGACCGAAAGAATGCGCGACACGGCTCTGGCGTTGGCTGGTTTAACCGATCCGAATTTGCAGATCATCGATGTGGGTGCCGGAACCGGTTTTACCACCCTGGGCATTGTTAAATCGGTCGATCCGCGCAATGTGGTTTGTATCGATCAAAGTCCACACCAATTAAGCAAGGCAACGCAAAAGCCGGAGCTTCGCGGATGCAGGTTTCAAATTGCAGACGCTGAAAACCTGCCCTTTCCGACGGACAGATTTGATCGCTATGTATCGGCCGGAAGCATTGAATATTGGCCGCACCCGCAACGGGCTATTTCGGAAGCTTACCGAGTTTTGAAAGCCGAGGGTATTGCGGTGGTGATCGGCCCGCTTCGTCCACAAAATTGGCTGGCTGCCATCCTGGCCGACACCTGGATGCTGTTTCCCAGCGAAGAACAATATATGCAATGGTTCGAACAAGCTGGCTTTTCAGATATCCAGAAGCGCTACGTGGCACCTGCCTGGGTGCGTAATGAAAACTATGGTTTCGTCATCGCCGGTAAAAAATTAACCAGCGGTAAGTCTTCACTGCAGTTGAATTCCGTCGCTACAGAAGAGAGTCACCAGGCGGAGGGGCTCTCCCCGTCAATCTCTATGTTGAGACGGCTTTTTATAGGCACTGTTGCCGGCTTCATGTTCATTCCGATTGCTGTTTTTGGCTACCTGCGCTATTATCTGCGGCGCATTTTTTCTAAAAATGTAACACCCCAACCCGATGAAAGCCCACCGTTAACCCGGCATCAGATCATCAGCCTGATCATCATTCTTGCTGCCATCTGTATCGTTATTTACCTGAGTATTGCTTGATGTATCAGGATTTATACCATAAAATCCAAAAATTCTATGATGTTTCCTCTCCCCTCTGGGAAAAGGTCTGGGGAGAGCACATGCACCACGGGTACTATGGGCCGAATGCCGATGAGGCGAAATCCCACTATCAAGCTCAAGTTGATATGATGGAAGAATTTTTGCGCTGGGGGAATGTGAACCGTGCTAAGACCATACTGGATGTTGGTTGCGGTATTGGCGGTAGTTCGATTTATCTTTCCCGGAAATTGGACGCAAAGGTCACCGGAATTACGCTCAGTCCGGTGCAGGCGACTCGCGCTACACAAAGAGTGGCAGAGTTGGGAATGAGCGATCGGGTTCAATTTAACGTGGCTGACGCCTTGTGTCCTCCTTTTTCTGCCAACTCTTTCGATCTGGTGTGGTCTTTGGAAAGCGGCGAGCACATGCCTGACAAACAAAAATTCATAGAAGTTTGTGCGGGAATGTTGAGGCCAAATGGAAAATTGTTGCTGGCAACCTGGTGTCATCGTCCGACGCCACCGCCGATGTCCAATCGCGAAATAGCTTTTCTGCGTCGGCTGTATCGTGCCTATAATCTGCCTTATATTATTTCCATTAACGAGTATGCCAGCATAGCAGAGCAAGCGGGATTCACCAGTGTTATTTGCGATGACTGGTCAACCGCAGTCTCGCCATTTTGGCCGGCAGTGGTGAGATCGGCCTTGCGCTGGCAGAGTATAATCGGATTAATAAGAGCCGGCTGGCCGACCATTCGCGGCGCATTGGCCATGAAATTGATGATTCAAGGCTATCGCAGCGGATTGATTCGTTTCGGATTACTCCAGGGAACCAGATTATGAACCGGTTGAGAGCATTCATCCGTTTTTCCCGCCCCCATACGGTGATCGGGACCACCCTGAGCATTTGCGGCTTATATGCCATTGCCGTTGCCCATGTTAATCCAGAGCAATTCTATTTAGACAAATTAATCTGGGCCTTATTAAGTTGCCTGGGAGCAAACATTTATATCGTCGGTTTAAACCAGCTCACCGATGTACAGATCGACCGCGTAAATAAGCCCAATTTACCGCTGGCTTCCGGCGAGTTCTCAATGCGAGCCGGAAGCATCATTAATTCAGTAGCGCTTATCCTGTCAATTGGCATTGCTGCCTGGCAGGGACGGTTTCTGTTCATCACCGTAATGGTCAGCCTGTTAATTGGCACCATCTATTCCCTGCCCCCATTTCGGCTAAAACGATTTCACTTCTGGGCTGCTGCCTGCATCTTTACTATCCGGGGCCTGGTCGTCAATATTTTTATCTTTCTGCATTTCAACCGGATATTTTTAAACGCCGTTGACTTTCCGCCACAGATGTGGGCACTGACGGTGTTTATTTTCGGGCTTAGTTTAGTGATAGCCTGGTTTAAAGATATTCCGGATGCGGAAGGCGACCGCCGTTTTAAGATTATGACCCTGACCGTTCACCTGGGAGCTGAGAAGGTCTTCAAGCTGGGCCGCGGGTTGTTGACAGTTTGTTACCTGGGATTAATCATTGCCGGGTTAGCTGGATTGCCGAGGGTAAATCAAACCTTTCTTGTTGCCACTCATATTATTTTGCTGATCGTTATGTGGTTGCTAAGTCGGCGTGTCGACCCTGCACAGCAAGCGTCAATGGCGCGCTATTATCTGACCATCTGGATTCTGTTTTTTGCTGAGTATTTAATCTTTCCCACCGCCTGTTTGCTAAACTAATCGGTCGGTATCAACCGATATTGCCGTTTCCACAGACCCCCGACTTGTGAGTGGTAGAGTGGTGATTGGTAACCATAGACACAACTAAGTAATTTGTCAA
>JABAHQ010000122.1_pt1 | contig 30973 bp, 20 predicted proteins | sample 7062091 | NCBI WGS metagenome assembly JABAHQ01 (sample SAMN14534359, study PRJNA622989) | marine sediment metagenome | biome: marine biome [ENVO:00000428]; feature: marine pelagic biome [ENVO:01000023]; material: deep marine sediment [ENVO:00002113] | place: India: Gulf of Kutch | collected... | reverse complement strand
GGCTTGGCTGCTGCTGTGTGCCTCGGTTTTTATGCATGGAACACGGTTCCAGAGTACCGTGCTGTGGCGAAATTACCAGAGGCCAGACCAAACACTCCGAATGTCCTGCTGCTCGTTCTCGATACAGTGCGCGCCCAAAATCTCAGTCTCTATGGCTATCACAGGCCGACTACGCCACGGTTAGAGCAATTTGCGAGGAAGGGTGTATGTTTCGAACGCGCCTTATCGACATCGCCATGGACGCTGCCAGCCCATGCTACAATGTTCACCGGCCGCTTCACACACGAATTGTTTGAGCGGTGGCAGACGCCTGCTGATGCAGAGACCACCATGGGATCCAAGTATCCAACTCTGGCAGAAAGCCTTGGCGACTACGGATATGTGACCGGTGGCTTTATTGCTAACACGGGTTACTGTGCGTCAGCCTATGGCCTGGATCGCGGATTTAGCCGTTATGAAGACCATGTCCCTTCTCTCGAACTGTTCATACATTCCCCGGTTTTGCTCTCCAAACTTATCAAACAATATCGAGGAATGCTCGGGCAGCAGCACGTCCATGAGCGAAAGAGTGCAGAAGATGTCAACCGAGCTTTCCTCGATTGGCAGGCGCAGCAGCATGATCGTCCTTTTTTTGGATTTATCAATTATTTCGACGCCCACGATCCGTATGTAGCTCCGGAGCCATTTGAGCTGAAGTTTGGCACCAGAAAGCCGGACAACCCTTATATTCGCCACGATCACAACTACACGCCTCAGGAAGTCGAAGAATTGCGCGATGCTTATGACAGTTGCGTCGCTTACCTCGATCACGAGGTTGGTTCGCTATTGGATGAGCTTGAAAACCGGGAAGTACTCGAGAATACCGTCGTTATTATCACTTCCGATCACGGCGAGCAGTTTGGCGAGCACGGTTTGATGTATCACGTCAACAGCCTGTATCGTCAGCTTTTGCATGTTCCGTTGTTGGTTTCCTTTCCAAAAAAAGTGCCTGCCGGCTTGAGAATTCAGGAACCGGTTTCGCTTCACAATCTCCCTCAAACGATAATTGATTTAATCGGAGGTGATGATGAGCTGCGCTTTCCTGGGGTTTCACTGTCGCGTTACTGGGACAGGACTAAGGCGTCAACCAATGGTGAGATTGAAACGCTCTTTGCTGAAGTGCTCATCGGCGGAGAGGAGCCTGATTGGTTTCCTGACACCTGGCCGGCGGATAAAGGAAGCATGCAGTCGCTCGTAAGCGCTGGATACCACTACATTAAATACGGTGATGGGAGTGAAGAGCTTTTCGATTTTGAAACCGATCACGAAGAAAAACGTGACCTCGCAGATTCCGAACGAGGCACTTACAAGCTAAAACAGATGAGGTTGGCGGTTGCAACACTTCTCAAGCGCAGCGAGACAGCAAGTAATTCTGTGGGTCAAACAATAGGTGTAACTGGTGATCGTTCTAAAAACCTTCGTCAACGGAGTCGAACAACGGCAGAGCGTTCGAAGTCACACCCGAGGCTGAGATCGATTGGGAGCTCTTCAACCCTCACCAAGCGGTTGAAAATAATGAAGGTATCGTTGCCCCGTACGATGTGGTTCAACTTGATCGCGCTCAGCTTGATTGGCTGGCAGTAAGCTCTCAAAACTGACTGAAGAGCCGTAAAGCCGTGCATCTATAATCAAGTGGAACATACAATAAAGAAAAGAACTATGACTGCCAATGCCCGCCGTCATTCCACTAGTTGACCTGAAAGCCCAATACCATGGTCTGAGAGCAGAGATCAAGGAGGCCATCGACCGGGTTTTAGAGCGTGGCGATTTTATTCTGGGCGAGGAGCTGAGTTTGTTTGAATCTGAGTTTGCCGATTTTTGCGGCACCGAATACGCTATTGGCTGCGGCAGCGGTACGGATGCATTACATCTGGCTTGCAGGGCTCTGGGAATCGGTCCAGAAGATCAGGTAATCATGCCGGCTTTCACCTTCGTAGCAACGGCTCTGGGCGTTTCATTGAGTGGAGCCAAACCTGTTCTTGTGGATGTCGATCCCCAATCAGCGTTAATTGATTTAGACCAAATCGAGCGGGCGATCACCTCAAAAACCCGGGCCATCATCCCGGTGCATTTATACGGGCAGTGTGTAGACATGGCCCCACTCATAGAATTAGCCAGAGAGCACGGTCTTTACATTATTGAGGATGCCGCACAGGCCCATGGTGCTGAATATCGAGGAAAACGGGTTGGTTCTCTGGGAGATATCGGATGCTTTAGCTTTTACCCGGGAAAAAACCTGGGAGCTTACGGGGACGGCGGTATGATTACGGTTGATAAGGAAGGGGTCGCGGACAAACTGTGTCTTCTGCGCAACTGGGGCTCACATCAGAAGTACCATCATGAAGAACCGGGGCTGAATAGTCGTTTGGATACCATTCAGGCAGCCATTTTAAGGGTGAAGCTACAATATTTGGAAAAATGGAATAATAGCCGCAAAAAGTTGGCATTTCAGTATACTGCCATACTCAAAGAAATAAATGGAATCCAACTCACCGAAAATGGAGGGGATTCGGTTTATCATCTGTATGTCATCCGTTTGGCCGATCGCGATTTAATGCTTAACAAGTTGCGTGACGCAGGCATTCAGGCGGGAATTCATTATCCTTTCGCGGTGCATGAGTTAAATGCATATAAATGGATGGGATACTCTCCTGGTGCGTTTCCTGTGGCGGAAAGCTGGGCACGCCAATGTCTCAGCCTACCCATTTACGCAGAAATGCCAGAGGAAGTGAGTTCCACAACGGCAGAGATTCTAAAACAGGTCATGCACAACTGAGAGAGGTACATCATGCTTCAAACCGGACTGATTGGAACGGGCTATTGGGGACCGAATATCGCCAAGTCTTTTGAATTGACTGGCAAAGCTGCAATGCGATGGTTTTGTGATGTCGACACCACGAGATTGAATAAGATTATCGAGAAATATCCTCATGCCAATTCAACCACCGAGGTCGATCGGATGCTCGAAGATCCAGCGTTGGATGCGGTCGCGATTTCCACCCCCGCCGTGACCCATTATGAGCTGACACGCAAAGCCCTGGAGGCTGGCAAACATGTTTTGGTCGAAAAGCCGATCACATTAACCTCAAAAGACGCACTGCAATTGATTGCTTTTGCTCAGGACAAACATAAGATCCTGATGGTAGGGCATGTTTTTGAATACAATTTTACCGTCCGTGCCCTCAAGAATTTGATCGATTCGGGTGAACTAGGGGAAATTCATTACCTCAATTTTGAACGGACCAACCTTGGACCTGTTCGAACCGATGTCAATGCTCTCTGGGATCTGGCTTCTCATGATGTTTCGATCATGTGTTACATTCTGGACGGCAGCCCCATGAATGTGACGGCGCGCGGGCAAGCTTTTCTGAACAGCGATCTCGAAGATGCAGTGTTCGCTACCTTCACCTTTGCAAACGGAGTCATCGCACATGTGAACGCCAGTTGGCTGAATCCGCGCAAGGTCCGGGAGATAACTGCGGTAGGCAGCAAAAAGATGGCAATTTGGAATGATCTCGATCAGCAAAACCCGATTCAAATCTACGACAAAAGAGTGGAGTGGCCTTCGGAGATTCCGGACACCTTTCATGGTTACAAAACGGCGGTAGTAAATGGAGGTGTTTACATTCCCCACATACAGCACAATCAGCCCCTGCTAGCTGAATGCGAGCATTTCTTCAAATGCATTGAACAGGAGTGTCAGCCTCAAACGAATGGTTATAGTGGTCTGAGAGTTGTGTTGGCACTTGAGGCGGCGACAGCGAGCATGAAAAATCAGAGTAAGATTGCGACTGTCAAAATGCGGGATATGGAGGCGCATCTTGAGTCTCTAATACAGCAACACCCGATGGGTGATAAAGAGATTTTGCAACAATTTGTTGAAAATGTGCACGAACATCTCTCGGTTGATCCGACGCCATCGATGGAACCGAGCTCCAAAGGGGCCAGCGCAGGAGGAAAATAGAGTGTGCGAAAAAGCATCTTTGTCATATACTAAGAGGATCTCATGAATCATCCCGATTCTGTTTCTGTGCACGCAACAGCTTTAGTTGAGACTGACGACATTGGACCGGGCACTCGGATTTGGGCCTTCGTTCATATAGGGAGCGATGCACACGTGGGGAGGGATTGCAACGTTTGTGACTATGTGGTGGTGCAGTCAGAGGTTCATGTTGGGAATAGGGTAACGCTTAAAGAACGGGCGACCATTGGCACGGGAGCACATATTGAAGATGATGTTTTTGTAGGACCGGGGGTGTGGATGCCTAATGATCGTTCTCCTCGCAGCCCTCGAATGCTCGGCGTACCAGAAGTAACCGCGCGCTACGGTAGCCAGGAGAATTGGCTTGCTGCAAGCCGAATCTGCCGGGGTGCTTCCATAGGAACAGGGGTGATTATCATGCCAGGCTTGACCATTCGTCCCTATGCTATGGTTGGGGCCGGCGCGCTTGTCACTAAAGATGTGACATCTCACCGGCTTGTTGTCGGAAATCCCGCGCGGGCCATCGGATGGGTTTGCGTTTGTGGTATGCGGTTGCAGCCATCTGAAGAAGACTCCTGGAAATGTGAGTGCGGCCGCCGGTTTCACCTTACTGATGAAGGTGGTCTTGCAATAAGGGAGTAAATGTGTACAAAAACCGACGAATTCTCCTTCTCACAGCCGCTTATAATGAAGAGCGCAAAATCGGTGAAGTTGTTCGACGAGTGCCGCAGAACATCGTTGATAAAATCATCGTTGTTGATGATGGCTCGACTGATCGCACGGCGGAAATCGCACGAAATGGTGGTGCTCGTGTGATAAGCCTCGGTGCCTGTATGGGGGTAGGGTTCGCTGCCCGCGTTGGTTTTGAGGAAGCCCAAAAAAATGGTTTTGATGTTGTTGTGACTATTGCAGGCAACAATAAAGACAATCCCGAGGAGATTCCACGGCTGTTAGATCCGATTTGCGACGATGATTATGACTTCGTGATGGGATCTCGTTTCATGGACGGCGGAGAATATGGCGGCGATATGCAATTCTACCGCAAGCTGGCCACACGTCTCCATCCTTGGCTTCTTGGCTTTTTTTGCAGCAAAAGGCTCACCGAAAGCACGAATGGTTTTCGGGCCATGAAAACCGTCATTCTGCAAGACAAAAGGATCAACTTGTACCAGAGTTGGCTCAACCATTATGAACTTGAGGTATACTTACTGATGAAGATTTTAAAATTAGGCTATAACACCAAAGAGGTGCCGTGCACCAAAATTTACCCACCGAAAAAGATCGGGCGAACCAAAATGCGTCCGCTTCTGGATTGGTGGAAAATGCTGCGGCCAATTTTCTTAGTAGGTTTTGGAATACGGGACTAATGACTCTGACGTCTGAACCAGAAAAGCTCTTTTTAATGCTAGGCGCTTTGTTGCTTGCTTTAGGGGTCGTCCTTAATGAATGGTTGCTTGCCCTAATTTTTAGTTCTGATGGTCAGATCGACTTGTCAGCTCGGATTGTAATTCGAGTCTTCGATGTGTCGATGATCTTGATTGGGTTGTTTTTTATTCTGTTTAGAAGCAAGATTGACTTCAATTTCAATCAGTCAGGGAACTCCCTGAGAAAGATTCTGATAGCAGGAATATTACTCCGAATCGTCGTCTACATTTTCCTGCAACCTAATAATAATGATCCACATTTGGAAGTAATTGAATTCATCGTCAACAATGGTCGACTTCCCACGTCAAATCAGTTTGTGACCTCATTCCATCCGCCATTGTATTACCTTATGGCGGCACCATTGGCGATGATTGGGCCAGCGAAAGTTGTGCAGTTGCTTTCATTGGTGTTTTCTGTGGGTAACCTTTTTTTGTTATACTATTTGGTGAAATCAACACGCCTTTTGAGGTCAGCATCCGCGAAGAGTCATGCGTTGTTATTGGCTGCTCTTTTACCGCAGCTTGTCCTTTTCGGTAGTTTTATATCAAATGACACTCTGTCTTTTTTTATCGGTTCGCTTCTTTTCATTCAAGTGTTTCGATATATTGAGCGGTCATCAGTGGGTAATCTGGCGCTGCTTGGGTTCATACTTGGAGTCGGGCTTTTGACCAAGGGTTCATTCTTAGCCTTTTTGCCAGTGCTTTTAGGAGTTGTGGTGGTTATGGGCTTGCGACATAAGATCTCATTGAGAAAACACGCGCAAGCCGTGGCCGTGTTCTGCGCCATTACCGCTGTGGTTGGATCTTACAAATTTGTTGCAAATACGATTCATTTGGGCAAGCCAATCTTAACATCGGAAGATTTGAAAAACGATCCAAAATGGAGATGGATAGGACGACAGGGCGGGACCTATCAAGGCTTGAAATCGTTCCTTGATTTCAATGTGATCAAGTTAGTCCGTCATCCTTTTTTGAGTGATTATACCAAGCATTCCTATCCCCTTTTGTTGTACAGTACGTTTTGGTATTCCCATATCAAAGAGTCGAATTTTAATGCTACCCGCGACTATCCTCACAGCCTACTTCCAAGAGCAATCTACTTTATTGGATTAGCGCCAACCCTTTTGATGGTGCTTGGTGCAGGATCATATTTGTGGCGCAACCGATGGCCAATAACTATTGCAAGAGGTTCAGAGGACGAATTTCGCTTGCAGATGTGTGAAGCAGTCATTCTGTTGGTGTTGCTTTTAAATTTTGCCCTGGTGTTCAGTTGGGGGTTTAAACATGACGCCTGGTCGTTTTTTCAGGCGCGGTTACTATTTCCGGCATTTTTTTCAATTATGATCTTATTCGGCTTGGGGTACGAAATCCTGGTTTCGTGGCGGGAAAACACTCGTAGCACTCTGAATTTTTTACTCTTTTTTTTGTATGGTTTGTTTGGGCTCTACTTTGTTACCGAAATCGGGTACATTGTGGAACGGCGACTAACCAATTTGTGATTATCTGTACTACAAATCTGTAGCATTGTATTTTTTTAGCAAAGTTTTTTAGCCACTGATTGACACTGATGGAACACGGATTTGGGTTTTCAATTTTGAAAATAATTCTCTTACAACTGCTCTAAGGTGTTCTGCAAATTGCTTTCGCAACGACCAATTCAAAAATCCGTGAAAATCGGTGTGTATCGGTGGCTCAGACTTCAAGGTCCTTTGGTTGCGGCTTTGGCCGCGCTGTGATTATCTGTAATTTTAAGAGCAAGTGAGGAAACCATGGACAAAAGCAATCATTCCAATGGACAAATTGGGCGCATTGCAGCACCGACACATGAAGCCTTCACAAAGAATTATATGATGCACAATACACCGGTCATCCTAACTGGCATAGCCACAAAATGGCGGGCTTTCTCTGAGTGGACTCCTGACTATCTGAAGTCAATCGCGGGAGATTCCGTTATTACGGCTCACTTTAACGAGAATGCGAATTTCCACGAGTGGTATGTTCGCCCTGATGAGCGCATCGATCGGAAAATGAAGCTTGCAGAGCTTTTGGATGCGCTTGTTGGTGATCCGCCAGACCCACGCTTTTATATGACCGAGCACGAACTCCGTCTGGTCTCACCTGAGCTGCTAAATGACATCGATCTCAGCGATTACTTGGACTACGGGAATCCTGACGTCAAGCCGTTTGAGCCACTTTTGTTCTTAGGTCGTGATACCTGCATGCCCATGCATTTTCATGGCCACACCGAGGCCTTTTTGTGCCAGTTGTATGGTGCAAAGAAGATTACGCTTTATTCGCCAGATCAGTATTCGCTGCTTTATGCGCGTCCGTGGTATCGACCTTCGCCGCTTTTCAGCGAAGTCGATGGCCGCCAGATCCATGCAGGCCATCCGGACTACGAGCGGTTTCCAAAGCTCAAACGCGCCAGGCCGCTTGAGTTCATTCTCCAGCCCGGTGAAATATTGTTTATTCCGGTGCACTGGTGGCATCTGACAAGCGTACAGGGATTTCAAGTTTCGGTTACACATTTCTGGCGGGCGAAGCGGCGGTGCTGGCATTTTCCGACACCGGGTATTCAAGTGTTGGCGCGTGAGGCCTTGCTTAAGTCACGGAAGAGAATCAATAAATTAAGAACAAGACTGAAGCATTCCGCTTCATAAATTTTGATGAATAATGAGGACGAATGCGGTTTCGTCGATTAGGAAAGTCCGAAGTTTCCGTATCGGTCGTTGGGATTGGAACCTGGCAGTTTGGCGGTGAATGGGGTAAAAAATTTAAGCCAAAAGAAGTCGGAGAAATTTTCGAAGCCGCAAGAGACCTGGGTATAAATTTAATCGACACAGCCGAGTGCTACGGGGATCACACATCCGAAAAACTCATCGGAAAGGCCATTAAGCCTGATCGCGACCGTTGGGTTGTCGCAACAAAGTTTGGTCACAAATTTAATGGATTCTTAAGTCGATCAGTCGACTATTCGGCGAAGGGTATGGTTTCGCAGTTGGAGAAAAGTTTAAGAGCTTTAAAAACTGATTGGATCGATGTTTACCAGGTGCACGGCGTTTCAAGAGAAACTTATGAAGACGATGCGCTTTGGACCGCTCTTGAAAAACAGCAGAAGCTTGGAAAGATCCGATTGATAGGCGTGAGTATTGGCCACGATCCGACGTCTCTAGGCAGAGACCTTGTGCAAACGGTTCAGGTGCACTACAATCGTCTCGAACTCGGCGCTGAAAAAGAAGTGCTTCCATTATGCCTCAAAAAAGATTTAGGTGTCTTGGCCCGGGTTCCATTAGCAAGTGGATTCTTATCCGGGAAGTACAAACCTGGCCACAGGTGGGGCAAAGGAGACGTGAGAAAACGCATTGAAAGCGACGGAATCGATACGAAATTAGGTGAGGTCCAACGCATTCAGAAAGAAGAAGTGTTTTCCGGGACATCCATGGCGATTTGGGCATTGCACTGGTGCTTGCGTCATCCGGCTGTCACTGCGGTCATCCCGGGATGTAAATCAGTAGAACAAATCAGAGCGAACGGTGCAGCAGCTGAATTGCTGACGAATCAAGAAACACATCCACAGGCAGTTGAGGTCTCGGAAGTTGGAACAGCAACGGCTTATGGGAGCCAACAACGGTAATATTGAATTCTTACACCTGCTGAATTTCTGGAGAAAAGAATCAAAGTAAGACAAGCGTCACGGAGGCAGAAATTTCAAACAAGCACTTAAATCAGGCTCAAAAGCAACCAGTTGCTTCCGAAATTACCAAAGTGTCGATTGTCATTCCGGTCTATTGTGAAAAAAAAACGGTGCGGGAAATCGTTCGACACATTTGCCAGGTTGAGATGGGATTACAAAAGGAGCTCATCGCGGTTGACGATGGCTCTACAGATGGTACGCGCGAGATTTTGAAGGCCATGCAACAGGAAAATCCCACTCTAAAGATATTTTTCCATGAAAGGAATCTTGGAAAAGGGGCGGCGTTGCGGACAGGTTTTTCCCATGCGACTGGTCAGATTATCATTGTTCAGGACGCGGATCTCGAATACAACCCAAAGGATTACTCAAAACTTATCGAGCCCATTTTGGAAGGCAAGGCAGATGTCGTTTATGGTTCGCGGTTTTTGGGCGGGCCGCAGCGTGTGTTGTATTTCTGGCACTACCTGGGTAATAAATTCCTGACTTTACTTTCCAACATGCTTTCCAATTTGAATCTGAACGACATGGAGACGTGCTATAAAGTCTTTCACAGCTCGATACTCCACCGGGTCGAATTTAAATCAAATCGCTTCGGTTTTGAGCCGGAGTTTACCATGAAAGTAGCCAAATTGGGATGCCGGATTTTCCAGGTGCCGATTTCTTACTCCGGGCGCACCTATCAGGAAGGCAAGAAGATTACCTGGCGCGATGGATGTGCCACTTTGTGGCACATTCTGCGGTTTCGATTTATGAATTAAGTCAAAGTTATAGAGCACTCGTGCTAAATAATCTTTATTGGAAAAAACTTGTCCCTCTTAGTTTAATTTGGATCGGGATAGGTTCGGCCTCGCTTGCCATCATAGCTGATCTAATTGGCATCGGCAGTCCTGGGTTTGGACCCAACCAAATTTTGATGGCATTAGTCGGTGCAAGTCTTTTATTGAGCGGCATCATGTGGCGGCATAAGGCCAGTTTGCGTCGGGTAGTTGGTGGCTTCGGGCCCCCGGTTTCAACCGTTCAGTTATTGGTGCTGGCCGCCTGGTTTGGCTTGCTCGGTGGCGTGGGGGAGAGTTTGCTTTTGGGTGTCCGAAAATGGGGGCTGCATACAATTTTTAAAGTAAACCCGCACTATTTTTGGATGAAACCGTTGGCGAATCTCATTTTTTTCGGAGGTATCGTTTTGATCTTGCTCGCGCTAACCTGGTGTTGGCCAAAAATCATCTCGATTCGCCCGATTGCGTCTATTTTTACATTTTTGGGATGTTTCGCGCTGTTCAACTTCCCAATGTTACATCCTGTTGCGAAGATGTTGCTTGCTGCCGGGCTGGCTGTACAGCTTTCCCGGCTGATCGTCAACCGCTACGCCGGATTTAAACTTATGGTGCGTCGCACCACCCCTTTAGTTGTCATTCTGACCGTTAGCTTAGGGTTGGGTGTCTATCTGTGGAAAGTTCTTCCGGAACATCGTATCATCTCTGAGCTACCACCTGCTAAACCGGACGCTCCCAATGTGCTGTTGCTGGTTCTGGATACCGTGCGTGCCCAAAGTCTCAGTGTTTATGGATATAACCGGTCGACGACACCGGTGCTTGAGCAATTCAGCAAAGAGGGGATATGCTTTGAGCAGGCATTTTCAACCTCGCCGTGGACGCTGCCGTCTCATGGCACCATGTTTACCGGGCGCTTTCCGCATGAATTATTTACCGCATCGGATACGCCTCTCAATCCCCGGACTCCGATCCGTGTCAGCTATCCGACTTTGGCGGAGGTACTGAGCGAACATGGTTATCTGACAGCAGGCTTCGTGGCAAACTTATCATACTGCACCTATGCACACGGCCTGCACCGTGGATTTGCCCATTATGAGGATTACCGGGTTTCTGTTCCGGAGCTCTTCAGGTCTTCGCGGTTGACTTTTTGGCTCGCGATCAAAATTTGGGGCAATCCTGAGGTCGCAGATCGAAAGAAGGCAGCAGAGGTCAACCGTGCGTTCCTCAATTGGTTAGATCGCCAGAATGGACGTTCGTTTTTTGCATTTCTTAACTATTTCGACGCACATGATCCTTACATCCCTCCGAAGCCATTTGATCGGGAATTTGGGGTTGATAAACCGAAAGATCCATTCGTAAGATTTACCCATAAGTACAAAGCACACGAAATTCAAGCATTGCAAGATGCCTACGACGGGTGTATCGCATCCCTCGATCATGAAATTGGTCTGCTGCTCGATGACCTCAGGGAACGTGGTGTATTGGAAAACACTCTGGTCATCATCACTTCCGATCATGGTGAGCAATTTGGGGAACACGGCCTTATGTATCATGTCAACAGTCTCTATCGCCCCTTACTGCATGTGCCGTTGTTTATCTCGTTTCCGAAACGAGTTCCAGCCGGCAAAAGAGTAAAGGAGACTGTCTCGCTGCGGGATCTACCGGCTACGGTAATGGATCTATTGGAGTTAAAAGGCGAAGACTGGTTTCCCGGCAACTCTTTGGCTCGCTGTTGGAAAGATGTGGACCACGACCTTAAACACAAGGAAGAAATGCAATTTGCCGAAATTGTGGTCGGTCAAAAGAAGCCCGAATGGTGTCCCGAGTCATGGCCGGTTTCCCGGGGTCGTATGACAGCGCTGCTGGGTCTGGGATATCATTATATTCAAAATGGCGACGGCAGCGAAGAGCTTTACGATATCGACGAAGATCCGAAAGAGGAGCGCAACCTCGCCAATTCCGAGGACGGTTACGCGCTGCTCCCGACGTTCAGATCAACCCTCAAGTCCATCTTGGCCATAGACCAATCATCAAGTTGGCAACATGCCCCCCAAGACACGGTCGCTTCCGGAGGTGCAGCTCAACTATGATTCAAGACATGCAAAAATTTATTTTTGATCCACCCATGGCTGCTATCGTTGTTTGTTCGCTGCTTGTTCTGACGATTCTCAAGAAGGCACTTCATAAGGATCATTTCTACACGTTAGTCATCAGCATAGCAGTATCCCTACTATTCGTTGAAACCGTGTGTAGAGTTTTCAACATTGGTAATCCTCAAGTTGCAATATGGAAGGAAGAACAGATTAAAGGGGAGAAGTATGGGTATAAGCCCAACAGCAAATTAGTATACATCTACCCGGACAATCCTCGTGGCTACTTCAACGCAGGGAATAAAGTAGTGGGGTCGATTAACTCCAGGGGATTTCGCGGATCGGACAAAGAGATTGAAAAGTCCGATGGTAAGATCAGGATCGCTTTTTTAGGTGATTCGTTCACGCTTGGAATCGGTGTACGCGATGAAGATACACTGCCGGCAAGTTTTGAACACGAGCTAAAGAAGAAATACAGCAACATTGAAGTTTTAAATTTTGGTTTATCAAATTCTTCTACAGAACGTCAGATTAAACTGCTGGAAGAATACGTGGTAGCATTTGATCCGGATATCGTAGTTGTCGTTGTGTTTTTAAATGATGCCAACCGGAGGGGAACAATCAGATTTTTGTCAAGGCCAAAGGTCTTCGGTTCAATTAGAAAACACTCATTCTTTGTCAATGCCTTTGTCGGCGGTATCGAAAAGTCCATTTGGCACAGAAAGATGATTCAGCATTATCGGGACGGATATGTAGAAGGAAGTGCCGGTTGGAAAAAGGTTAAGTCCGCCATGAGAATGGGAAAAGCATTATCCAAAAAGTACAACTTTCAGTTCATCGTTACCGTCTATCCCGTCCTCTTTCAACTAGATGAAAACTATCCTTTCAAAAATATTCACCAAACCATCGAATCTTATTGTCTTTCTCTGGATATTCCCTTCGTAGATTTACTTCACGTATTTATCGGACGAAAGGATTCTGAACTTTGGGTGCATCGGACTGACCAACATCCCAATGAAGTAGCGCATCGAATTGCAGGCGCAGCACTAACAGAATATTTCGATAGCCAGGGCTCGATCAAAAAAAGATTCAGTAATCCAGAATCCCTTGTTCAAACCGTTCAACGAGGCGCTGCATCTGACAACCATTCCACCGGGCTCCATAACGGCGGTGAGCTCGGTCGATAGCAGGATTCAGATAAATGAAAATTATCTGGTAGTCAACGTTATTTTTCTTGGTCCGTCGGTAAATCGAACCCCCAGTTGGCAACGTCAGGGCGATATTGCCGACATTTGAATCTTTCTTCGCCTCAGGAACATAATGGTGTAAGCATGATGTAAGCGGGAATCCATACCTGGTTTGCTCATAGATTCCCGATAGAAACATTCTGGAAGGACACTTTAAAATGTTTGTTCAGACTAATAAACAGTAAGCTACTTTGTAAGGAGATCAATATTGAAGTTGTCAGATCTGGCTCATTTGATAAAAAAAATCAATTATTCATCACTCAGCAAAATCATCCTTTTTCTTTCCCTGTCTCTCCTTTGCGTTGAACTGACCTATAGAATTTATCTATTCGGTATAAACGCTTTTAATTATGAAAAAGTAAATAGCATGGCGGTTTTTACCCGCACTGGATTTGTGAGAGCTTCCGAATACCCAGGAGTCCTGTATGAATTGAAGCCCAATCTGCGGTCCCACTTTAAAATGGCAAAATTTGAAACGAATAGTCAGGGACTATGTGACAAGGAATACCAGATTAAGACAGACCCTGGGATAACGCGTATCGTGATCATCGGAAGTTCCTTCTCCATGGGTTCCGGGGTTGAAATTGATGAAATCTATCATTCAATTTTAGAAGAACGCTTAAATTCGGGGTTAAGCGGAAAAAGGTACGAGGTCATTAATTTTGCGGTCGCAGGCTATAACCTTGATATGATGCTGGCAACTCTGCGATACAAGGCTCTCGGCTATGAGCCGGACCTAGTCGTTGTTTCCCTGACACCTTTTACTCATACGAGTTTTTTTACCCTTGAAAAATATCATCAACCTTACCAAGTACACGAAAAGGTAAATCCATTTTTCAGATCTTTTATATATGACACTCTCCTGTACCCTCGCCTGAATACAAGGCGGTTTAAATATAAAGTGACTGAAACAGATGAAATAGAAGCCAGAACAAGAAAAGTATTTCGAGAACTTTATGAACTTTCTAAAGAGCATAACTTTAAGGTCGTAACCTTGGGTTTGAACAAAGATCCACTAAAACGAGACCCATACGACCTGGAAAAGCGCTTATCGAAATCCTACGGATTTCATTTCATTGATACCAAATCATTTTTTATAAACTATGACCCTTCTGCTCTCGCAATTTCTAAAACGGATGGTCACCCCAATGCGCTGGCACACTCACTTTTTGCCGAAGCTTTATATGAAGGACTAAGTGAATTTAATTTGTTAAACATAGGGCATGGCACTTACTGAGGCGAAAAGAGCAATTGCCATTCTCCTGACTTCCTTCATACTCTTTCTGTTGCCCATGGAAGCAATTTTGCGGATATATACGCATTACTTTATTTACTATGATATTGAGATGACCCAATATGCCAACGAAATCAAAATTTCTGCCGATAATCCGAAAATTGGACATGTTCATAAACCCAACAGTGAAGCGACATTGATGGGAGTAAACGTAAACATTAACTCAGACGGATTGAGAGATAAAGAGTATCCTGTAGAACGCGGGCAAAAATATAGAATTATTTTTCTGGGCGACTCTATTACTTTTGGATGGGGCGTTGAAAAGGAAGATACGTTTGAAACCCTGTTAGAAGTGAAGTTGAATGAAATTAAGCCAACAGAAGTGCTAAATTTTGGTACCGGTAACTATAATTCCGAACAAGAAGTCAATCTGTTTTTTAAAAAAGGACAAAAATACAAACCAGCTCATATTGTATTATTTTACTTTATAAACGATGCGGAAATCACTCCGCAAAAATCAAAATGGGAATTTTTAAGCCACTCTAGAGTTATTACGTTCTTCTGGTCAAGAATACAGGGTCTGATGGCTAATTTATCCGAATCAAAATCATTCAAGAGTTATTATTCTGGGCTTTATAGCGATGACCAGCAAGGGTGGATCAATACAAAGAAAGCTCTCACGCAAATGGCACAATATTCCCGTGCTAATCAGATTCGCTTTGATGTAATCCTGCTTCCGGAACTCCACAATCTTAACGATTATCCCCTTAAGGCTGAACATGCTAAGATTATAACGTTTCTTAATGAAAACAATATTAATGGTATCGATTTAGTGCCCTTTTTCAGTTCCGTAGAGGACCCTCAGGAGTTATGGGTAGCAGCAGACGATGCTCATCCGAATAAAAAAGCTCATCAGATGATTGCAGATTTTAGCTTTGATTTTATTACACGAGGAATAAAATGGGAAAAAAACTAAACGGGTTTTTTTTAAAATACAAGAAGTATATATTGATTTCACTCGCCATATATCTTTTCCTTACTATTTTGTTAATTCTTTTTTCATCAGGCCTTCAAAACCAGCCATTTTTTTATATGGTATTTTAAGCGGAGCGGGAGATCTTAGGATTCTTCTGGGTTCGGGGATGAGCCAAGGTAGAACGAGTCAATAAATATATCAGTAGTTCAAAGTGGGTGAAGTTACTGAACTTTTTATTGTGGTAACTTACGCCACTTTGAGGTTGCCATAAGGCGGAGTCTGCATGGGACGCGTGAAGCGGTGGTGTCAGCGGCTACATGATCTAACGTTGGACAATACATACATGGCACGATTTCTCTCAACAGTGAATCTTCGAAAGTTTTGTCTAGTTGCCACTGTTAATCTAACCATTTTTGTCCTTCTCGTCGTCATCCTTGAAATTATTTCTTCTCTTTTCGTAAGGAAGCCCGGTGGAAATATCATTCCAAATTTCTATGTCAACCATACCTGGAAACCTAACTATACATGGGTACACAAGGAGTGGATTGACACGAATCCTGATTTCTCACAACCATACACACATTTTTACAACTCGCAGGGATGGTTGGAAAAATATGATATAAGAAAAGAAAAGGCGCCAGGGGTATATCGAATTTTCTACTTAGGAGATTCCTTCACGGAAGGCACCTGTCCAATGGATAAGTCGGTGCCCAGTGTCGTTGAGCACAGGCTAAATGAGTTCGCGGAAGATTTCAATTTGACGTTTGAAGTCATCAATACAGGCACGACAAGTTATTCTCCGACAATCCACTACCTGCTTATTCGTCACGTACTAATGGACTATTCGCCCGACATGATTGTGGTCAATGTTGACATGACAGATGTTTTCGATGATTGGAAATATCATCACACGCTAATTGTCGATGATGAAGGAAACCCTTGGGCTGCGCCTCCACGCAACCTTTACGCTTCTTCTTTCCTTGATGCACGAGTTGGAACTCTAAAGATGACACTAAATGCCAGATTGCGATTGTTTCTTTTTCAACATTCTTACACGTACCATTTGATAGAACGGATAAAAAAAAGGTTTTTCCCAGTAGCCGATAATCACTCAGAAAGGCTCTTTCCCAATGAACGAATTTCTGACGGCTATGAACGATGGTCTTGGTGTCGAGAAGAATGGGATGAATCGACTAGAAAGAACGTTTTTAGGACATTGGATATCCTTAGGCGGCTCGTGATTTTCTGCCAAGGCAATGATATAAATGTCATGATTACATCAGTTCCCCATTATTGGCAATATGCAGGGAGAAGAAATGATGGGAGTGGGAAACCAGTTTACTCCAGTCGTCCGCATTACGCAATTTCAGAGTTAGCTAAGGAATTAAGCGTGCCATATCTAAATTCCTTTGAAGAATTGAAACCCCATATTCAGGGAACACCTCAATCTAAATTCTATTATTCCGGAGATATGCATTTCAATCCTCGTGGGTACGACATATGGGCCAGAGTCCAGTTACAGTTCATAATTGATGAGGAGAATGACTTATTACCAGCAGGTTTTTATCAGCATTTAAAAGGCGATTTTTAGGGCAGCCAACAAAGGGTTGCACCTGACCGCTATCCCACGCATCAATTTCTGTTGCTATTGTAATTGCTGAAAATTTCAAATCGGTTGACCCTCTATATAGAAAATTCGGTTTGAGGAGGAAAGACCTGAGGAGTTATACAAAAGAATACAAAAGGCAAACTAAACTTAGTTGGTCTCTACAAAACAGTGTAAACCATGTGTCAACATATATGCACGAAAACTTGCAATAACGACATATCGGTGGAGATTACTTGAACAGAGGTTTCAGACTCCCAACAGATATTTTACTTGCTGTTCTGATAAACTTAAAGAAAGACTTCGTTCAATCACTGAACGAGTGGGGATCACGTTCTACGATCAACACAGGAGTTTATGTGGTGGATAAGGTCTTGATGAAGGCAGTTTGGTCAAATTCAAAAGACAGGTATTTCTCAGAGCACAGTTACGAAATATGGCAAATTTGTTGAAAAAAAAGCTGCATGAAAATTGTTAGCCTGGATTATTCATGAATTGTTTGATTTCCGGTATTTGGAGTGCGGTGACTGTGTCACCGCATGCATTGACATAGTCAATGCACGCCATATGTAAGACCATATTTTAAAACAACTTAACCATTTGTGCCGATGGATTCATGAATCATCCCGGTTAGGTAAAGAATATATAAAGCTGGGAGTGAAGATGCATAAGAATCGACGCATGCGCCATCCTATGGCGAGGAATCGCACCAAAATGAAGCCTATTTTGGATTGGAGGGTTCATGCCGGATTGGGAATACGAAATGAGAACCAGTTCTAGCACAGAGAAAATATTCATTTGGATCGGTTTATTGCTGATTGCCTCTGGCATCATTTTTAACGAATGGTTGCTTGTTTCGTTCTTTAGTCCAGATGGTGCAATCGAGCCCTCAACAAGGATCGCAATCTGGCTTTTGGGTTTCACAATGGTCCTCGTTGGGTTAGTACTTGTGAGATATAAGAGTAAAATCAATGGCTATGTGTTTCGGGAGGGAGACAGTTTTCTAAAGATGATTCTTGCGGGTGGGATTGTACTGCGAATCATCGTTTATATTTTCTTGCGCTTTCACAATAACGACAATCATATTGCAGTCGTCAAGTTTATCGCTGATACCGGGACGATCCCCATTTCCGGTCAACTTGGCCAGGCGTCTCATCCGCCTCTATACTATCTTATGGCGGCACCGTTAGCGATAATAGGTTCGCCTAAAGTCGTGCAGGGACTTTCGTTATTGCTTTCTATCGCTAACTTGTTGTTATTATATCACTTGATCAAAACTACACCGCTATTGCGCAGCCTGAGCGCGCGACGTCACGCCTTGTTATTGGCCGTATTGTTGCCGCAGTTCGTTATTTTCAGCAATTTTGTCTCTAATGATAGTTTAGCCTTCTTGGTTGGCACTCTGACTTTTCTGCAGGCGTTCAGGTATATCGGCCGTCCAACACGTGCCAACCTCGTTTTACTTGCTGTGGTGTTAGGAATTGGGCTGCTGACCAAAGGCACGTTATTCGCATTTGTACCGGTGCTTTTCGCGTTGGTGATCGTGATGCAATTGCGACAAGGAGTAAATTTGAAACAGCATCTGATTGCGTTTGTCACATTCGCTGCAATCTCACTGACAATAGGATCATACAAGTATGTTCAAAATATGATACATTTCGGACAACCGGTTATCGGCCGTGACGAATTGGGACACAAGTGGGTGTCCTTGCAAAAAGGCACCTACCAGGGTTCCAAATCGATTGTTGATTTCAATGTGGTGAAATTAGCGCGGCACCCTTCTTTAAGCGAACATACGAAACACTCCTTGCCGCTATTGCTGTATGGCACGTTTTGGTATTCCCACATACCGGAATCTAATTTCAGGGCAACCAGACGCTATCCTCTGAGCCTGCTGCCCGGCGCAATATATCTACTTGCTGTGATACCAACGCTGTTAATGCTGTCTGGCGTAGCAACATCTCTGTGGCGCAACCGATCGCCACTCGCTCTGTTCAAGAGCCCGGACTCAGTGTTCGGTTTAAGATTGCGTGAGATCGTGGTTATTTTGCCTATACTTTTTGGTCTCGTTCTGGTTCTGATGTGGGGCTTGAAACACGATGCCTGGTCTTTCTTTCAAAGTAGATTGCTTTTCGGGTCCTTTTTCTCGATCATGATCTTGTTTGGGTTGGGTTTTGAAAAAGCCTGTAATCAGCGGCCAGTTGTTTGTCGCATGCTGAATGTTACGCTGATTGTATTTTACCTTGTTTTAGGCAGCTATTTTATGGTAGAGATAGGCTATATTCTAAGGCTGACACTGAACTAACGACCATAGGGAGAAATAAAAAAGATGAAAAACGATAATCTCAACTATGGCCAGGTCGGGTCAACTGTGGCTATTCTGTTAGGTTGTTCGTTCTTATGGGTTTGAATGAATAATTGGTCTGTCGAGACTATCATGTTCCCCGCTCCTCTTTTCATCGGGGTGATTGTCGCCTTTCAAATCGGATTCATTCTCGCAGGAATGGTTTTTATGACGTAGACCGAACCTGAGAATGGAGCTGTTCTTTGGAGTCATCCTTTTATTTGTATCCACAATAACGGTATTCGGATTGTACGGGACAGCGATGTTATTGTGGACGTGGTACCGGACGCAGAAGCAGCAGCGAATCAAATCGTTCGGAAGATCTTATTCAATGGCTCACGCCGGAACTTAAAGCTCTGAACAAGCGGCGTAATGAATTTGAAATTACTTGACGCGAAGAGTCAACGACCAGCTCACGATCTACCCTGCAGCTATGGCGTCCCTTCCTCGACGAGGTTGAGTTTTTTTGAGTATGCCAAGTCTTACATTATTCGCGGTCATTTTTTGGCCCAAGCGAAAAGCAAATACGAAACGGAGCTTGGATTTGCGGGACTGGCGCAACTCAGGTCAGGAGCGTATGCTCAGGGGCGTTTACTTTTTCCGGTGTTTTTCTCTATCGTGGTTCTGTTTGGATGTGGCATTGAAACATGGTATCGTTGGCGGGCCGAAACCCGGGCGGTGCTAAATTTCGGACTGTTTTGGCTCTATATTACGTTCGGTGGCTACCATATTTCTGAACTCGGCTTTCAACTCTATTCGACATTGCGTTGATGGTCATATTTTCATGTGAAGGAAAATGACAGCGCAATGAGAACAGCAAAAGTGAGCTTAAGAGAGGTGGTGAAAAAGGAGATAGACCTGTTGCGCGCGAGCAAGCTTGATATTGATGACGTGCGGACGGTCTGTTTAACCTTGGGTCCATATCGGAATCTCACCACCCTAACCGCGGGCATGGTTGCGCTGCATCCGCACTGCCAGGTGCTTAATCACGCAGGTCTGAGGATATTTGGAGATAAGAGATTAAACTTCTTGTCAAATTATAGTGAGGAAAAATTTATCAGGTTTGTTAAATATGCCATTTATGCTTCGGGGAGGGGACGGGAAGGCCCGTACGGCGGCTCTGTAACATTTTCACATGCCTTTGGCAAACAACACAAACTGGCAGAATTGTACAAAGACGTCTTTGGCGACAATCTTTTGAAAGAAAGAATCCATTGCCTTTTCTGGAAAGAATCTATGGCAACCTCGAGTTACATTCGAGAGCGCTCCGTTGATCTGCCCGATATTGTTTTTCATAATGAGAAGCTAAGATTCATTATGCCTATCAGAAATCCCCTGGACTGCGCGGTTTCAAATGTCAATTTTTTTGGCCAGACGGACGAGTTCGCTCGGTACTTCAATCTACAAAATCGTCAGGATGTTTTGCCCGAAGTTGTTGAAGCGATTTTGGCTGAATTCGTGCGATTCCTTGAATTCAAGAGACAGCATCCAGAGAGGTTTTTTTATTACTTTGAACATGATTTTGGGAAAGAAACGCTTCTGGCCCTGGCCAACTTTTTGAATGTCGATCCGGACAAGCAATGGTGTAAAAATTCTCTGGCAGCTTTTGAAATTAAGAGGAAATATCAGCACCCTGAGGATCTGGTCGACCTGTATAATCGATATGTGGAAGACAAATTCTCGGATTATCCCAAGTTTTCCAAAAAACTCTTACGATTTACCAGAGATTTTCAAAAAGTAGCTTAGTTTAAGTGGTGACGAATGCTAACAACTGCCCCAGGGACTTCAAAGGAACATCTGCTCAGAGAACAGAGGTCGTTTATGTTTGTAGTCCGGAATGGCAACATTATCTTTTTACCTCATTGCGAAGCTTGCTTGCATCCGGAACAACCTTTGACCAGATAGTCATTTATTGTGTCGGAAAACGACCTCGGAGTTGGAATTTTCTTGATTCGCGCATCCTGGTGGAAGAAGTAACACCTCTCGCCGAAGGATACTTTCTCATCAACAAAGCTTACGCATGTCAAAGACCTGATAAAGTTGATCGGGTTGTTTTTTTAGATGCAGATACAATGGTCCTCAAACCCCTGGATACTTTATATAAAAATGTCTCTGAAGATTTTATCGCGAGAGTTGCAGGGCAATTTCAAAATAAGGAGTGGAATCAGAAAAAATGGACTGAGGCTTTGAGGATAGTCAATGGAGACGATACCGCGCCTTATTTCAACAGCGGCGTAATCATTTTTCAAAACGGAACACATCGTCGCGTGGGGCATTCCTGGCTTGACTTTACCCGAAGAAATCTGGATGGCGGCCTTATGAAACTAAGGTCAAAGAGGTTTGCCGAACAGCTTTCTCTATCGTTGGCGGTTGGCGCCGCCGGACTTTCCTATCATATGCTCGACAGAACCGGACATGCGTATGGCTGGAGGAACGAACCTTACCGGGATGCTGTGGTTTTCCATACGTCCGGGCCGTTCTTACCTATGGCCACGGTTATAGAACGTGAACTGGGAATAGCGAATTTAGATCTTCCGGCCTTCAAAGGAGCGGGCAGAATGAATCGCATAAAACTTCATCGGAAATTTCGCCACATACGTGCACGAGTCAAGAGCCTAATGAAAATCTGGATGCCTTCGGTTACACATTTGCTCTTTGTGCGCAATTAGGATTGATTAATAACGATAAGTCACCAAGCAAAAGTTAGGGAGTAAAGTGATGGCTTGTGTCTACACAAACGGACAAATCGAGTTTATTGAAGTGCAACACGTGTATACTTCGAAGAGAAGATGTTCCGCAAGGACAAGGAGGAGGTACTTACTGATATTGGCTCTATACTCCTAACATTCCGTGACCGTTTTCGAAGAGCTGACCTTGAAAGACTTATCATGCGGAGACAAGATAAATGAACCAGAAACATAATTTTCAACTTTCTTCTAAAAAACGCGCACTGCTTGAGGCAATGCTACAGGAGCAGGGTATAGGTTCGGCATCGAGACAAAAAATTTCGCGAAGAAAAGATGCGTCGTCGGTTCCGATGTCATTTGCCCAGGAGCGCCTCTGGTTTCTCAGCCAGTTAGTTCCCAAAAGCCCTGTTTACAATGTTCCTGCTGCGGTTCGGCTGTCCGGTCCGCTCGATATAACGGCATTGGAGCGGAGTATCAACGAAGTTGTGAGACGACATGATATTTTGCGAGCGACTTTTGTTAAAGGAGTTAAAGGGCGGCCCATTCAGGTTATTGCACCGACTCTGAAATTAAAGATTTCCGTATTAGATTTGCAACACCACCCGGATGCCGAACGCGAGGCTGAGGCATTAGAGTTAGCCAATCAGGAAGTCCAGCGTCCTTTTGATCTGGCGCGAGGACCGCTGACTCGGGTCACGTTGCTGCATTTGAGCGACGAGGAGTTTATCGTTCTTCTGGTCATGCACCACATTATCTCAGAAGTATGGTCTATTGCCATTTTTTTCCGGGAACTCGAGATTCTTTACGAAGCCAGCCTTGACGGTAAGGTTTCGGCGAGGGAGTTATCGGAGTTGTCCATCCAGTACCCGGATTATGCTTACTGGCAGCGGCAGTGGTTTCGAGGAGAGGTTCTTGAGAAACAGCTCTCCTATTGGAAACAGCAGCTTGCGGGACCCCTCTCTGTCATACAACTGCCGAGTGATCGTCCTCGTCCGGCGACTCAGAGTTTGCGGGGTGCTTACGTATCTCGGAAGCTTGCCAAGGAATTGACCGGTGCCTTAACAGAGCTAAGTCAGCGCGAGGGAGTCACATTGTTTATGACAATCTTGGCGACTTTTAAGATCTTGCTTTATCGCTATTCGGGCCAATCGGATATTATTGTTGGTTCTCCTATCGCCGGGCGCAACCGGGCAGAAACCGAAGAGCTTATCGGTTTGTTCATCAACACCCTTGTACTCCGAACGAGTCTTTCCGGGGACATAAGTTTTCGAGAGCTACTCAAAAGAGTCCGTGAAGTCTGTTTAGATGCCTATGCGCATCAAGAACTGCCGGTTGAAAAACTGGTAGAGGAACTAAAGCCAGAGCGGGATACGGGCCACACACCATTATTTCAGGTCATGTTTGCGCTACTGAATACACCTTTGCCAAGCCTGAAGCTTTCGGGAATGGCTGTCGGCGAGCCCTTGGGGCCGGATAAAGTTCATAACCGTGCTTCCAAAGTGGATGTGGCGCTGTTCGTTGAGGAGACACCCCAAGGACTCATCGCATCTTTTGAGTACGCTACGGATCTATTCGATAAATCCACAGTCACCCGGATGTTAGAACATTTAGAAATCATTCTTAAAGCCGCCGTAACCAATCCCGATCGGCCTATTTCTCATTTACCCCTGTTAACAGAGGCTGAACAGCATCAATTGTTAGTGGAATGGAATGATACAAAAAGGGATTACCCACGTGACAGATGCATTCACAAACTCTTTGAAGAACAGGTTGAGAAAACTCCGGATGCGATTGCTGTGGTCTTCGAAGATCAACATCTTACTTATCGAGAGTTGAATCGTCAGGGGAATCAATTAGCGCGGTATTTACAGACGCTTGGAGTTGGTCCGGATGTACTGGTGGGAGTTTGCTGCGAGCGCGAGATTTCGATGGTCGTTGGACTGCTGGCGACTCTTAAGGCCGGCGGTGCTTATGTGCCGTTAGACCCCGCATATCCACAGGATCGTCTGGTTTTTATGCTTAAAGATGGTCAAGCTCCAGTATTGCTCACCCAAAAGCGATGGGTAGAAGAGCTTCCAACTTATACGAGGAAGGTAGTGTCTTTGGATTCAGATTGGGAACTCATTGAAAAACAGAGCGACGAGAACCTGAACAATCAACCGATAATCGATAATTTGGCCTATGTCATCTACACCTCCGGTTCAACCGGTAAACCCAAGGGAGTTGCGATTTGCCATCGAGGTTTGCTCAACCTGGTTTTCTGGCATCAGCGGGCTTTTCAAGTGACCTCCCGAGATCACGCAACTCAGTTGGCGGCGACGGCCTTTGATGCCTCAGTATGGGAGCTTTGGCCGTATCTCCTGGCCGGAGCCACCGTTCATCTTGCACCTGCTGAAATCTTAACCTCATCTTATCAACTTCGTGACTGGCTCGTGAATCAAGGCGTGACGATTAGCTTTGTGCCAACACCGATGACGGAACACCTCTTATCGTTGGAATGGCCACAAGATTGCCGATTACGAACGCTGCTGACAGGCGGTGATAAACTTCATCGTTTTCCTCCGGATTCAGTGCCTTTTGAATTGATAAATAATTATGGGCCGGCCGAGAACACGGTGGTGGCAACCTCAGAACCGGTTGTGCCCAATGGCCGCGGCGATTTCGCTCCCGCTATCGGACGTCCTATTAGTAATACGCGGGTTTATCTGGTAGATCGACAACTTAGGCCTGTACCGATTGGTGTTCCGGGTGAGCTTTGTCTTGGAGGTGAGAGCCTTGGACGCGGTTATCTCTATCGCCCGGATCAAACCGCGGAAAAGTTCATACCCAATCCGTTCACTAATGAACCAGGAGCGCGACTTTACAGGACGGGCGATCTCGCGCGTTATCTGCCTGATGGCAAGATCGAGTTTCTCGGTCGTATCGATCATCAGGTAAAAGTCCGGGGCTTCCGTATCGAGCTTGGTGAAGTCGAAGCAGTCTTAGATCAACATCCGGCCGTGGTTAAAGCTGTAGTCGTCGATGTTGAGGTCGACTCAGAGGAACATGTCTCTGGTGAAAGCAAACGGCTGGTTGCATACATCGTTTCAAAGGATGGGCAGGCGCTTCCCACCGATGAATTGCGCCGTTTTCTGATGGCACAGCTTCCCGATTATATGGTGCCCTCCTCCTTCATATTTTTGGATGAGCTGCCACTCACACCCAACGGTAAAATAGACCGGCAAGCACTCCCGGCTTCCGAAGGACATCGTCCGGAGTTAACGACAACCTACGTAGCGCCCAGGACAGAAATAGAACGAACCATCGCGGCGGTTTGTCAGCAAGTCCTTCATATCGATAAAGTAGGACTACATGACAATTTCTTTGATCTCGGAGCGCATTCATTTCTTTTAACTGAAATTCATTCGAAACTTAGAAATCTGCTGAACAAGGAAATATCCTTGATCGACATGTTTAAATATCCCACCGTCAGCTCACTGGTCAGGTATTTTAGTGATGAGACAGACGTGCCCTCGTTGCAACAAAGCAAAGACCGGGCTGAGACGCGCAAGCGGCTTATGAAACGGCGTAAATCAAACAGAGGGTCTGATAAGTCCATGCCAAAAGATGAGGTCGCTCCGATTGACACAGAAACCGTTGCTGCGTCCGAAAGATCGGAACTGATTCCAAAACACAGTTTCGAGCTTTCTTCCAAGAAACGGGAGCTGCTCGATGTTTTGTTGCAAAAGGAGGGTTTGCATTTCGCATTGAGTCAAGGCATTCCGAGGCGAAAAACGTCTGAGCCTGCGCCTTTGTCATTTGCTCAGGAACGACTATGGTTTCTCCATCAGTTAGCGCCGGAGAGTCCAGTTTATAATATCCCGGCCTGTGTGCGCCTTGTTGGTCCTCTTGATGTAGCCATACTTGAAAAGTGTCTCAGCGAAATCGTACACCGTCACGAAGTCTTGCGGACCACTTTTGCCAAGGCGGACAGTGGTCCGGTGCAGATCGTCGCGCCTAACCTGACTTTTAAAGTCACTGAAATTGATTTGCTGGACCTTCCCGAATCTGATCGGCAAACGGAAGCCTTAGGTCTTGCCAACGAAGAGGTGCAACGGCCGTTTGATCTGGTACAAGGTCCGCTACTGCGGGCGACAGTGATTCGAACAAAAAAGGAGGAATGCCTTTTCCTGATAACCATGCATCATATTATCTCGGAGGTTTGGTCGATCACGATACTCTTTCGGGAACTGGAAGTACTTTATGAAAGCTTCTCGGCCGGGAGGCCCTCTCCTTTGTCTGAACTGCCGATTCAATACGCTGATTTTGCTGATTGGCAGCGGCAGTGGTTTGAAGGAAATGTTGTTGAAAGACAGCTCTCCTATTGGAGAACTCAACTTGGTGGGGAGCTTCCGGTGCTGCAACTACCGACGAACCATCCTCGTCCGGCGGTTCAGACGTTTAACGGTGCGTGGCGATCGCGGATGCTGCCAAAGACATTGACTGCCAAATTGAAGAATCTGAGCCAGAGTGAAAATGCAACGCTTTTTATGACATCTCTGGCTGCTTATTCCGCACTTCTTTATCGCTATACAGAACAGGACGATATCGTCGTCGGCTCTCCCATCGCCGGTCGAAACCGGGCCGAAACCGAAGAGTTGATCGGTTTTTTTATCAATACGTTGGGGCTGCGCATCGATCTCTCGGGTGATCCAAGCTTTCGAGAGCTGCTTCAGCGGGTACGAGAAGTTGCCCTGGATGCGTATTCTCACCAAGATCTACCGTTTGAGAAGGTGATCGAGGAGATCAGCCCGGAGAGAGACACCAGCTACACGCCAGTATTTCAGGTCATGTTTGCCCTCCAGAATGCACCTGTGCCGGTGCTTGAACTTTCCGGAGTGTCAACCGGCCAACCCTTGAGTCCATCGGATGTTCATAATAAGTCGGCAAAGACGGATTTGGCTCTCTTTATCGAGGAGGCTGAAGATGGGTTGATCGCCTCTTTTGAGTACAGTACCGATCTCTTCGAGGAATCCACCGTCACACGGATGCTGAGCCATTTCGAGACGTTGTTGAAAAGTATCGTTTCTGCTCCTGATAGTCGGATTTCCAAGCTGACGCTCTTATCTGAGGCCGAACGCAAGCAGTTGCTGGTACAATGGAATGATACGCAGTCTGATTACCCTCGGGATAAATGTATTCACGAACTGTTTGAGGCGCAGGTAAAAGCATCGCCTGATTCAGTAGCAATCATGTTTACAGACACACAGGTGAGTTATGCAGAGCTGAATCGCCGGGCCAATCAGTTGGCACACCATTTACGGGCTTTGGGTGTGGGTCCTGAAACTCTAGTGGGCATTTGTATGGAGCGTTCGGTTGAGCTGATCGTTGGCCTGCTGGGTATTGTGAAGGCAGGCGGCGCCTATGTGCCGCTCGACCCCTCCTATCCCGAAGAACGATTGAGTTTTATGCTGGATGATATTGCCACGCCAGTGCTGTTGACACAACGCAGCCAGGTATCGGCGCTTCCCGAGAACAGTGCGCATATCATTTACCTGGACGCGGAATGGGATGCGATTGCCAAAGAAAGTGAGGCGAACCCGGAGCACCGGACCATTGCGGAGAATCTTGCTTATGTCATCTACACCTCGGGTTCGACCGGCCTGCCGAAAGGGACTAGCGTTACCCACCGGAGCGTGGTGCGATTAGTCAAGGAAACGAACTATGCCGATTTCGGCCCGGAGGAGATCTTTTTACAGCTTGCCCCCGTATCTTTTGATGCTTCGACTTTTGAAATCTGGGGCAGCCTGTTGAACGGGGCGCGCCTGGCGATTTTTCCTGCCCATAAGCCTTCGCTGGATGAACTCGGTGAAGTGGTCAAAGCAAACCGAGTGACCACCTTGTGGCTTACGGCCGGGCTGTTCCATCAGATGATAGAGAATCAAGCTGACGGGCTGCGTCCTGTTCGGCAACTGTTGGCAGGGGGTGATGTGCTGTCGGTATCGCATGTCCGCACTGCCTTGCGGCGGTTAAAGCGGACCCGGCTCATCAACGGCTACGGCCCTACCGAGAATACCACCTTCACCTGCTGTTATACGATTTCGGATGCTGAGCAGATTGAGGGGCTCGTTCCGATTGGCCGGCCGATTGCGAATACGCAGATTTATTTGCTTGATGGTCGGATGCAGCCGGTTCCGATAGGGGTTATTGGCGAGGTGTACATTGGCGGGGATGGATTGGCGCGGGATTATCTGAATCGTCCGGAACTCACTGCTGAGCGGTTTGTTCCGAATCCTTTCGGTACCACCCCGGGGGCTCGTCTTTACAAAACCGGAGATTTGGCTCGCTACCGGGATGACGGCATGGTAGAGTTTCTCGGTCGCAACGATCATCAGGTGAAAGTCCGTGGTTTTCGAGTAGAGCCCGGGGAGATTGAGGCGACGTTAGGCGGGCACCCCGCAGTGCGTGCGACAGTGGTAGTGGCGCGTGAGGACAGTCCCGGGGATCAACGTTTGGTCGCTTACGTGGTCGCAGGGCCGAAGCGTGTCGCAAAGATAGAGGAGCTTCGGGGGTTTCTCTTGGAGAGGCTGCCTGAATACATGATCCCTGCCCTTTTTGTGTTTCTGGATAAGCTTCCGTTGACCCCGAACGGCAAAGTGGATCGTGAGGCGTTGCCGGCACCGGAAGGAGTGCGTCCGGAGTTGCAAGAAGTTTATGTTGCCCCCCGAACCGACGCAGAGCAGACTATCGCTGCCATTTGGCAGGAACTACTCCAGATAGAGAAGGTGGGTCTGCATGACAACTTCTTTGATCTGGGTGGTCATTCGCTGCTAATGGTCCAGGCTAATAGTGAATTGCGGACCGTGTTTAAAAGAGACATATCGATGATAGATATGTTTAAATATCCCACCGTGAGTTCTTTGGCTGAATACTTGACTAAAGAGCAAAAGGAGACAGCATCACTGCAGCAAAGCAAAGATCGAGCTGAAACTCGTAAAGAACTGATGCAGCGACGTAAAGGACCGAGACAGAGAACCGCAGAAAATCCAAAACAAGAGAGGATTGAGCATGAGTAAGTTGGCCACAGATAAGCATCTTCACGAAATAGCGGTCATCGGGTTGGCCTGCCGTTTTCCTGGTGCCAAGAGTGTGGAGGAGTTTTGGCATAATCTGCAAGATGGTGTGGAATGTATTTCATTTTTCTCAGATGAGGAATTGCTGGGTTCTGGAATTGAGGCGTCCTTGCTATCTAACCCCAATTATGTTAAGGCGAACGCAATACTGGAAGACATAGAGCTGTTTGATGCTGCATTCTTCGGTTACAATCCCAGAGAAGCTGAAATTATGGATCCGCAACATCGCTTCTTCCTGGAAGTTGCCTGGGAAGCTCTTGAGCGAGCTGGTTATGATTCCAACAGGTACAAAGGCTTGATCGGTGTTTTTGGTGGTGTAGGCAAGAACTACTATTTGTTAAATAATCTGTTGCCCACGTCCGGGGTGCTGGAGTCTGTGGGTGCTATACAAACCAGTCTGACAAATGATAAAGATTTCCTGCCAGCAAACGTCTCCTACAAACTGAATTTGCGAGGACCAAGCATGAATGTGCAAACAGCATGTTCAACATCGCTGGTGGCGATTCATCTGGCTTGCCAGAGCCTGTTAAATGGGGAGTGTGATATGGCTTTGGCTGGAGGGGTTTCAATTACAGAATTGGAGAAGCAAGGATATCTTTACCATAAGGAGGGGATTTATTCGTCTGATGGACACTGCCGTGCCTTTGATGCCAAGGCAGAGGGTACGGTAGGCGGAAATGGGGTAGGGATTGTTGTTTTGAAACGGTTGGTGGACGCTCTGGAGGACGGAGATCAGATTCATGCAGTCGTCAAGGGTTCTGCCGTGAATAACGACGGTTCTTTGAAAGTTGGCTTTTCCGCACCCAGCGTGGATGGACAGTCACAGGTGATTGCGGAAGCTCTAGCTGTCGCAGACGTCGATCCTGAGACCGTGACCTTTGTGGAGACACATGGTACGGCAACCGCCCTGGGGGATCCCATTGAAGTGGCAGCTCTTACTCAGGCTTTTCGTTCAGGTACGCAAGCCACAGGGTTTTGCGCGCTTGGCGCAGTTAAAAGCAATCTCGGGCACACCAATGCCGCCGCCGGTGTGGCGGGCTTTATCAAGGCGGTTCTGGCACTCAAACATAGAGAGATTCCGCCGACATTACACTTCGAAAAGCCTAATCCCAAAATTGATTTTGAGAACAGTCCTTTTTTTGTTAATTCCAAATTGTTGAAATGGAAGCCTGGGAGTAGGCCACGGCGTGCTGGTGTGAGCTCTTTCGGAATGGGGGGCACCAATGCGCACTTGGTGCTCGAAGAGGCACCGCCCCTTAGGAGTTCTGGAAAATCCCACCCCTTCCAGTTGTTGCTTCTTTCAGCTAAAACAAAGACAGCCCTGGAGATTGTGACGACCAATTTGGTCAACGAGCTGCGAAGTTATTCCAAGCTCAATCTGGCTGACGTAGCTTACACGCTGCAGGTTGGTCGCAGGGATTTTGCTCATCGTCGCATGCTGGTTTGCCGGGATATTGATGAGGCGGTGAAAGCTTTTCAATCAAAGGACACAAAAAGTGTCTTCACGGCTTTCCAGGAGCATGGGGAAAGGTCTTTGGCACTTATGTTTCCCGGTCAGGGTGCTCAGCATGTTAACATGGGGAAAGACCTTTACGACCATGAACCTGAATTTCGCAAGATTGTAGATCAGTGCTGCGAACTGCTCGAGCCTGATTTAGATGTTGACCTGCGCGATATCCTTTATCCAAAGGATGGGGATGTGGAAGCAGCTGCGGAAAATCTGAAGCAGACCGCTGCGACGCAGCCAGCTTTGTTTGTGATCGAGTAT
>JABAHQ010000631.1_pt2 | contig 31040 bp, 42 predicted proteins | sample 7062091 | NCBI WGS metagenome assembly JABAHQ01 (sample SAMN14534359, study PRJNA622989) | marine sediment metagenome | biome: marine biome [ENVO:00000428]; feature: marine pelagic biome [ENVO:01000023]; material: deep marine sediment [ENVO:00002113] | place: India: Gulf of Kutch | collected... | reverse complement strand
GGGGTGGCGGCCATCGATCACGAGGAGGGGGTGATAAGTCCTGGGGGTGTGGGTTATGACATTAATTGTGGGGTTCGTCTCCTAACCACAAATCTTACCGAGGAAGAGATACGGCCTAAACTGAAGAAACTGGGAGAAGCACTCTTCCAAAGTGTGCCCTCCGGTCTGGGCAGCAAACGTAAGAAATTCCGTCTATCCGAGAACGAACTGAACGAGTTGGTGACGGAGGGGATTCCATGGCTTGTCGAACGGGATATGGGATGGAAAGAGGATATCGAGCATTGTGAGGAGCATGGTCATATGGAACCGGCGAATCCCGATAAGCTCTCCAAGAGAGCTAAAGAACGGGGATTAGCTCAGGTCGGCACTCTTGGATCTGGGAACCACTTCTTGGAGATTCAGAAGGTCGACGAAATCCGTGATCCAGAGACCGCCAAGATTTTTGGAATCAACGGGGAGGGACAGGTCACAGTCATGATTCACACTGGCTCTCGTGGTTTCGGCCATCAGGTGTGCTCTGATTACCTCAGAGTGATGGAGCGGGCTCTGAAGAAGTACGACATAGCTTTGCCTGATAGAGAACTGGCCTGTGCTCCGGGCACCAGCAAGGAGGGGCAGGACTACTATCAGGCTATGGCTTGTGCTGTAAATTATGCTTTCTGCAATAGACAGGCGATCACTCACTGGGTGAGAAAAAGTTTTGAACAGGTTTTCCAGAAATCAGCTGAAGACTTCGGCTTGCAGCTGGTCTATGGTGTCGCCCATAACATCGCGAAAATAGAAGAGCACAATATAGAGGGAAAGCGGAGGAAAGTATGGATACACAGGAAGGGTGCTACCAGAGCCTTCGGGCCAGGCCACAGGAAGATTCCTTCCGACTATAGATCCACTGGACAGCCAGTCTTTATACCGGGGTCTATGGGCTCAAATTCCTGGGTTATGGTTGGCGGTGAGAAATCTATGGACCTAACCTTCGGCTCCACAGCCCACGGAGCCGGACGCGTAATGAGCCGCACAGCAGCTAAGAAGAAGTTCTGGGGCGGAGACGTGAAGAAGAGGCTGGAAGGTAGAGGCATGGTAGTGAGATCTGCCAGTCAAGTGGTGCTTGCTGAGGAGGCGGCTGGAGCCTATAAAGATGTGGACAAAGTTGCTGAGGTCAGCGACTTGCTAGGAATTGCCAGTAGAGTTGCTCGATTAATTCCTCTTGCTGTCGTAAAAGGATAAACGGGGTAGTGTGGACCAGGCTTCTGAGACCGCTGAGGATCATAACCTCATTTCTTCTTTTTTACCTCTTCAGCCTTCTTCTCTTTCTCTTTATAGTAGTACTTCTTCTTTTTCTTCTCCTCGACCACTTACAGTTCTCCTCAATCTTGAGATTTTGATCCGATTATGTATAAGAGTATGTGTCAAGATCCTTCACTCAAGATGGGATCAGAGATAATCTAAGCGCGGTAGACCCGGAGAGGGGGATCTTGTCAAAATTCATAGTCTGAAGGAAATTTCCTGAGCAATAAGAGACGGAAGTGAACCATCCGTAGGAACCAGAATTTTCTTAAAGATCGGTGCGTTTGGCATAAAAATCTCTCACCGTTAGTTTATTGTTTTCCGTTTACAGAGCTATTAAGTCTTTTCAGGGCGGCAAACTGACTGTCTCAACTGTGTATTTAGAGGCTGCAGCATACATAAATAATAGGGGAAAAATCGATCCTACGCTCATCCAGTCCTGGCGGTAAGCTGGACAGGAAAGATACAATTATTTACAATGTGTCCCTGTAATAGCGATCGACATGTCTTCTCGTCATGAGCGGGGTTGGGATAGAATCTATCATAGTCAGCGTCCAGGATCACTACCTTGGGAGTTAGGTGAGCCTAGAGAGATCTTGGTGAACCTGGTAGAATCTGAACAGGTTAAGCCTAGCAGGGCCTTGGATCTATGTTGTGGAGTTGGAACAAATCCTATCTACTTGGCAGGCAAGGGATTTGAGGTGACCGCGCTGGATATTTCTGATAAGGCTGTAGAATACGCGAAACAGCAGGCATCCCAAGAGGCTGTTGACATAGATTTTCTGGTGGCAGATTTCCTGAAACTCCCCTTTGTAGGCGAAGAATTCGGTTTCCTCTTCGACTTTGGCTGCTTTCACCATGTAGAGGTTGAGGACAGAGACATTTTCATTGAAGGCATCTTCAGAATCTTGGAGTCCAAGGCTACCTATCTGCTGACATGTTTCAGCTACAAGAACGGTCCGGCTTGGAATCATTTCAAAAAGAATCAGATTATTCGGCTGTTTGAGGATCGGTTCCAGATAGAATGGATCAAACATGTTTCGTCTGTTGAAGGGGATGGAGTCAGAAGGTATTTCTATGAGGTTCTGATGTACAAGAATGCCTAATCAGATGAGGCGTACGGAATGGAGATGTAGAAAAGTAGTGGAGTAGGACCCTCTGATCCCATCCATTAACTTGAATAACCAGTCATTGTATCATGTAGCCGTCTAGAATGGTTAGATGGCCGATTATTTACCTACAGTTTTCTGGGATAAGACCGCTAGTGAATTCACTAGGTCCTCAGGTTTCCCTCCCCCGAGAGGGTGAGGGAAACTGGACTTTTTGGTTGTACAGATCATCTATGCAAACGGGGTTTAGACGATTCTGAAGATGGTTGCAAAGATGGATTTTGTCACTTAAGGATGCAAACTGCCGCGGGTTGCAGTAGTCTCAAGGTGAGGCTCTCAAAGACAATGAATTCATACTCTGCTCCGGAGGGACCTATGAAGCCGGTCATTAAGTCTTGTCCAAGCACTATGGAAGCATATTGTCCTCCGTAGGAGAGTACGACTCCTCCCGAGGAGATGGAAGGCGCTTTCACGGTTTTCTTAGTGATTATTGATTTCAGATGATCCATTTCTGTCATGTTACCGCGTGGATAGCGTCTAAACAGAAGATTGAATCGCTGGGGGGCAAGTCCTAAAGTGTATGGCCCATGGAATCCAGCATCATCCAACTTGGTGATCGCCTGTATTATATCATTAACGGCGGTCCCCACTTCGTCCCAAGGTTGGAGTTCTATCGACTGAGTGCCCTCCGAGTTTAGGAGACCATCAATGCCACGAGGCTTAGAACCATAATATAGAAAACTATCCTCCTGTTTGGCGCAGGCGATTGCAGCTTGTGCAGCGGTTTTTAGATTGAGGGGTTTGTTGAATCGTTCATAGTTGGCTATGTCTCTGATCGGCAGTGAGAAGTCTTGATGTATTTCTGCGAGGGGAAGGATTTCGCTTACTGATATATTTGCTCTCTCAGACTCTTTCTGATTCATGTCTGAGCTGGTGATAGATTTGAGGCCCAAGCCGTAGGGTCCTTCTACGTGCAATAGCTGGCGGGCTGACAATTGGCTCTTCGCTGCTTCAATTACTGTTTCGTCGATTCTATCCCAGATTTCCTCTTCAAAGGGTGAATCTTCGCGGTGTAGAAACTTTGTGGACATAGATCTCCCTCTGTTACTCCTTCATGTCTCCAATAGTTGGGATCTCTTTGGTGGTTTGACCAGTATCTTCCTCAGCTTCTTCGGTTTCCTCAGCCATCTCATTTACCTCTTCCTCACCTTCGGCCAGCCAGTTTTCCTCATCCGCTAGTAATATGTTGAGGAGTCTCTGGAACTCACCGACGTGGACTTTCTCTTCATTTGCGATGTCCTGTAAGACAGCTTTTGCCAGCTGGTTGTCAGTAGCATCTGCTAGGGCTTCGTAGAGATGAATCGCCTCTTCCTCAGCTGACAAAGAAAGGCGTAAAGCTCTGGTTAATTCCCGCTTATCCATCTTCTTTACGGGTATAACACCCACGAAAGGGTTGACGAATTCAGGCATACAAATCCTCTCGATTATCCCAGAAATCAATTTCCCTTATAATTTTATCGATCCGTCTTTTTCCGCGTTATTATGCATGCGCACCTTTAGAAGATGTCAATCCATCATCGTGATGAAAAGAGCACGAAGTACGGCTGGAGTGAGGAGAATATTTCGAATCTCTGCTTATTCTGGATTAAGAAGGAATTCCGTTTTTCAAGGTGCTCATCAACGGCCAAGGGATTACCCTCAATTCAGGAGCACACAAGATGTATTGCAACCATCAACGGCGCAGACACAGCATCAGCTACCATCCCTTCGGCGGAACAAAAGAATCTGGCATAAGCTGAGAAAGAACCGACTACTGTGTAGCAGAATGGCCTATCCGAAAACTTTGTGTTAAATCTAAAGGCTTAAAAGATGTATAAGCAGTATTATTTTGAACAAGAATATTCCGCTATTGTTAGCTGGCAGGTGAACACAACGTGAGGAAAGGATACTGGGTGTTCGCGATATTGGTAACGGCTTCAATTCTTCTAATCTATTGCGATCCATACCTGGCATACTCTGCCTCGCCGCCAAACTGCAATGACACAGTTTGCTATGTGGATCTCCATAACAACTACTTCGACCCTGAAGATATAACCATAAGACCCCCGAATACGGATACTGGGGAGAACGTAACCCTCATATGGGAAAATCTAGGCTCTTTCACACATACCATCACCAGTGGCACTAGAGATTCACCAGACGGTATCTTTGACCGAGTTCTAGAGCCTGGAGATAGCTTTGAGCTTCAAATGAACCAAAGTATGCATGACCAATTGCTCACTGAGTATCTTAGCGAGACTATACCCTATTATTGTAGATTCCATCCCGGAATGGAGGGAACACTAACTATTTCAGGTACCCCCATACCCGAGTTCACAACCTCAACCCTATTGCTAGGGTTCATTCTCGTATCGGGCTCTTTGCTATTCATCTTGCATGCATGCAAGATGGAGGGGGATGAGTAGTTTTGGACTTTGTTTGGCAAAAACCTGTTATAGTCTTCTACAAGGAGAGACATAAGGAGTTAGAGCGAGAGCCATTCGCAGTTGTAAAAGCAAGAAAGCTTGTAGTTTCCAGAGTTTCCAAAGAAGGCGCCAAATTTAGAGGTAGCATAGAGGATTTCTTCCCTCTGATGGGAGATGTTGATTACATCTCTTCCCAACAGGGGATGTCTGATCGTTACGTTCTATGCTGGTTTGAGGATGAAGAGGATGATTTCAAGAAGGCCTGGCGGAGACTCACTGGAGTCACCTTTTCTGATGGGTTCACATTTACAACTGATGAGAAAGTCAAAAGAACCTACAATGGCGATTTCAAGGCTGAACAGGGGAAACTCAGGTAAGAAGGATACCTTTCTTTCCTCCATCGAGACGCGCACAAACATTGGTCTTCTTGCCCGATCGGAGTCTTTTCAGCATAAAGTGTTCAACTCGGTTATGAGCCTTGTATCTTAAATCTCTTCAACATCCACAGCTTCCGTCAAAGCTGCTAGATCCTAAGAGCTTCAACGGAGAATTGCTACACCATGTACAGGAATCCATAAAGAAGAAAACCTGAGAATGCTGCCATCAACCATAACATCAAAGTGGCCCTCATTGTAGTCCTCTTCCTTGCGCAGTATCGGGTAGAACGCCTCAACCGCCAGGAAGTGAGCACCGATATAGCAAGAATTTCTGCTACAGCACCTAAAATTCCATGAGTAACCGCAACAACGGAGACGGGATTCAGAGGATTGTCTACAACCAGCGACGTTAAGTTGAGGAACGAAGGCCACATCACCAACATTATGGAAAAAGCGTTCAGGCTAGTTGCAATCAACATAATACTTCCATGTAAAAGGTAGATCCGCCTCTTCTTGAATATGAGGCTAGCCAATAGCAAGGACAGAATTATTATCTGAAATGCTAGATTCGCTTGTACAACATAGGATGAAGGCACGGGAACCACCTCCTAAAGTTGTCCCTATGGCTATAATAGCTCTTCGATGATGTGATTAAGTTGCACCGGAAATCCCATGTCTCTTCTATTGGGAAAACCAGAATGTGATGGCCAACTCTTTAACTGTCCGTTAATTGTACTTCGATCTCATCTTTCAAGATGATCTTGTCCCCGGTGAACTCGGAGCAGTAGGCATAGATTTCCACTCCTTCTTCAACTGCCTTCCGAAGAGCATCTCCGAAATCAGAATCGGTTTCGTCGTTAGGAGCAAAGAGATGAGCATCAGGTCTTTGAATTATAAACAGCACACATGCTCTATACCCTTCCTTGATAGCTTTCATCAGTTCCTCTACCTGTCTTCTCCCCCGCTCAGTCACTGCATCAGGAAACCGTGCTACGCCGTCATTCACTGAGGTACAGGACTTTACCTCCAGTAGACAATTGTCCTTCTCGTCCGTCAGAAGGAAGTCGAAGCGGGTATGATTATAGCTATATTCTGCCCTCACTCTGGTGTAATCCACAAATTGTTCGATGTCTCGGTTTTTCAAGGCTTCCGAAACCAGTCTATTGGGCACCCGGGAATCAACAGACACCAACTGATCTCTGGCGAAGACCCCTATCAGGTCATAGTTCGTCTTTCTGTCCTTCCTCACCACCTCTTTCAGAATACCCTCAACACCCGGAGTCAAGAGGGTACGCATCCTTCCAGAATTAGGTAGATAACATTCTAGAATCTCATCTTGAACTTTGACCAGAGTCAAGAAACGATTAGGCCTCTCCAGAAAAATGCCCCTAACAGTCCTTCCTTCGATTCTTATGAAACTGACCAATAGTAACTTTCCTACTGTACAAAGAGAAAAGCCGGAACTGCAGATAAACCTTGAGTTGGAATACTGCCTACCCTTAGCTCTGCAAAGGGGTCTGTCCGATTAACTCACAACCACAATTGACTTGTGAAGGCAGATTCTTATCTCACAATCAACACAGAGTTCGCTGTATGGTGGCTCACGTCGTCGCTGACGCTGCCCAGAAAGAAGCGTTTCACGCCGCTCAAACCCCTACTGCCCATGATTGTAAGGTCATACTCTTGATCTTCGGCAACCTTTATTATGGTCTCTGAAGGGTCCCCGAACTCTAGTCGCGTGTAGGGCTTCAACTCTCTAACCTTCTCAACTGCCTCAGACAGAATCCGCTCCCCCACCTCCCTCACCACCTCAGGCTTAAAACCGAACAGCTTCGATTCCTGAACATTCAGCAACGTAAGATTTGCTTCATGACTCCTAGCCAACTCAGCTGCGTAATCAAGAGCCATCTCTGCACCTTCAGAACCGTCGATCGCTACCAGAATCTTCGACAGTCCGGTCTTTTGTTTGACTATCATAACCGGACATTCCGCGTGCCTTGACACCTTTTCAGCTGCACTTCCCAAAGAGGAGAGTTCCAATTCGGTTTCCCCGCGATTACCCATCATAATTAGGCTGTACTTTCCCTCTTTAGCCACCCGTAAGATTGTTTCGGCTGGATCTTCGTACTGAACAATTCTGGCATCCACCTCCACACCTTCCTCCTTAAACAAGGCCTCCGCCTGGGAAATGATCTCCTTACCCTTTTGTAGGAACCAATCCGTAATCTCTGTGACCACTGAAGAGGATACCTGATAATCTATCATCCGGGATGGCATAAACTCGTGAGAGACAACGTGGATCACGGTAACCGCCGATTCGAATTCTTTGGCAATAGTAGCAGCAAGTTCCTCGGCGTGAAGGCAATGATGTGACCCGTCAACCGGGACAAGTATCTTCTCAAAATGAGATTCAGATTTCATCTCATTCACCCATGCAGTCCTCAACCACAACATTTTCCTCCTAAGCATATTAGCTTAATCCTAAGAAAAAAGCAGGTGGACGCTAATCCTTTTGGATCCTTATTTCCCAGCCGTTGCAAGTTCACCTTTTCATGTGAAGGATACTCCAGAAGCAGCATAATGTGAATTCAGTCCATGATCTAGGTCTTCGCCTAGAAAGACTTGAATCTCTCCTTAGGCGCGTTGCAGATTGGACACTGCTCCGGGGCATCGCCTTCAACCGTGTAGCCGCAGACTTGGCATATTTGCATCTCATCCAAATCTATATCTTCACCGTTATCTACGGTCTGCTTGGCTTTCTCATACAAGCTGGCGTGAATCTTCTCTGCTTGTAATGCCCAAGTGAAACTGATCTCCGCTCCCTTTTCGCCTTGAAACTCAGCAATCTTCTTGTAAGCGGGGTACATTTCACGGATTTCGAAAGTCTCCCCTTCTATGCCCGCCTCAAGGTTTTCTGAAGTAGTTCTGGACCCAAAGACTGCCATGGAGACAGTGACGGACCCGCCCTTACTCTTTATATTCCTATAATGGTTGGAGGCGTGAACCTGTTCTGCAAAGGCAATCGCTGTGAACAGTCTGGCAACGTTTGGGTATCCCTCTTGTTCTGCTTTTTGGGCAAAGAGAGTATATCTCATGTTGGCTTGGCTCTCTCCACCATAGGCGCTCTTAAGGTTGGTCTCAGTCATTTCCCTAACCATACTTTATTCCTCATTTCTCTTTTCTCTGCAACTGAGAATGCAAAAGACCTCTCTAAAGTTTTTCTGTGACTTGCCAGGCTAGAAAACACCTAAAGGTTGTCCCTTAGACTCTCATTTAACCAACTGAGATCTTGATCCGATCTACACAAGAAGGAGTAGTACAGAATCAGAAAAAATTGGGTAGGGAATTCCGATTAGACTTTGTTTGGCTTACCGCCTATTCTTCTCTCTGTCCTAGCTTGGAGTCCAACATGAAGAGGGCATTTGTTGAGTCCCCGATAATTTGGAGTTGGTCTCGAATCTTCATTGTTTGTTCTTCCTCTTCGACTTGTTCATCGTAGAACCAATCAAGGATCGGAATAGCTGACTTGTCCCCTTCTTTCTCCGCTATCTCACCTATCTTGAATATTCTCTTTGTAACCTTAATCTCGTGTTCGTAGGCGTCATCCCAAGCTTCCAGCGGAGACTTCCAATCCGTCTTCGGCGCTTCGATCTCTTTCAATTTGACTCTGCCTCCTCGATCAGTTATATGATTCCAGAATCTCATCGCGTGCTCGTATTCTTCCTTAGCCTGTACCTTCATCCAATGCGCCATGCCGTCAAGATTTTGGCCCTCGAACCAGGAGGCCATGGACAGATAGATGTAGGCACTGTAGAGTTCGTAGTTGATCTGGTCGTTCATGGCCCCAATCATTTTTTTACTAATCTGCATCTTACATCTACTCGCTAACTATCTGCTTTACCTTGTATCCCCTAACTTATTCTTAAAACTTTTCTACAGGATTCAATTCCAGTTGGCAGAGCAAACACATTCATTCCCAAGGTGAAAAACTGCTCCTGAGCTCGATCCAGAAGCTATAGGCTGAACAAACCCGACTCCGGGAATAGAACTGCATCTGCTTAAAGCTAATAAGCTTCTTGGGAGATAAAAAGTACGAGTGGCGAGCTATGCTTAGGATTCTTATCTTGTATTATAGTCACACTGGAAATACTGAAGAGATGGCTAAAGCCATAGCAGAAGGGGCGAAAACGATTCAAGAAGTCGAGGTCGAACTGAAGAGGCATATATCACCTTGGAGGCTGAAGGATTTTGACGCTGTGTTGATTGGGGACCCCACCTATCACCACAAGATTAGTGACAAAATCAAGAGGCTCCTCCAACAATTCGCCTTCCACGAGGTCAATTTGAAGGGGAAGATCGGAGCAGCTTTTGGATCTTACGGGTGGAGCGGTGAGGCACCAAGATTGATTCTTGAAATACTGGAAAACAAATTCGAGATGGAGGTCTTAAGGCCCCCACTTCTCATCAAGTATAGCGCCAACGAAGAGGGGCTAGAGAACTGTCGCAATTTAGGGAAGAGAGTTGCCCAGAAAACGCTAAAAGCTCCTTGAACCTGGGGACAAGACGAGATCGTGACCAATCCGGATCCATATGTCGCCACCCAGAAATTACTCACTGCCAGAGACATCGAATAAGAGTACTATCAGATTCTATTTTATCTCTAAAGAGCGGGTGAATTGACTTCTAGGACCCCTGCAAAAAGCCCTGAGATGATAACGCCCCAGAATCGCCAAGAAACAGATCGCCTAGAATAACTAAACTATTTTATGCGCATAGATTAAGTAGATGCAGGGAATCTCGATATGAAGGAATATGATCTCATATCCCTAGGCACTGGCTCAGCCATGAGCATCGTCGAAGCCATGATTCAAGAGAACCCAGACATCAAAGTGGCTGTGATAGATAAGGATAAGCCGGGTGGAATCTGTCTTACACGAGGCTGCATACCATCCAAGATATTACTATATCCCGCGGAGTTAGTGAGAACCATCGGAAGAACGCAGAACTTTGGCATCGAGACCAATATCAAAAGAATTGATTTCGAAGCGATCATGAACAGAATGCGTAATCTTATCAACAAAGATATCGAAATGATACGAAGAGGACTCTCCAGTTCCGAAAATATAGATTACTACCAAGATGTGGCCCAATTCGTCGCCCCGCATAAACTGAAAGTGGGCGATGAAATCATCACGTCCACAAGGATATTCTTGTGTACAGGCTCAAAGCCACTAATTCCTCCGATAAAAGGATTACAAGAAGCTGGATATCTAACCAGCAAAACGGTTCTTGAACTAGATCAGTTACCTGAAAGCCTTGCTGTAATCGGGGGAGGATACATAGCCGCTGAATATGGCCATTTTTTTTCAGCTATGGGATCAGAAGTTACCATAGTCGGCAGAAATCCGCAGTTCCTACCAGAGGAGGAGCCAGAAATCTCGGCGCTAGCTGAGAGAGAGTTGCAGAGACACCTGAAGATAATCACCAACCATGAAGTGCGGAAGGTAGAAAAGAAATCCAGCGGAGGAAAAAGACTGATCGCTTTTGACATGGACAGCGGAGAAAGGATTGAAGTAACAGCCAAAGAGATACTGGTAGCCACTGGGAGAGCGTCTAACACAGATATACTCCACCTAGGGAAGGGGGGGATAGAAGTAGACGAGAGAGGTTGGATAATAGTTGATGAATATCTGGAAACCTCTCAATCAAACGTTTGGGCCTTGGGCGACGCTAATGGCAAGCACCCTTTCAAGCATGTGGCAAACTACGAAGCATCAGTCGTCTATCACAATGCGATGCTGAACAAGAAGAGGAAAGTTGATTATCACGCTGTACCACATGCGGTATTCACGTATCCTGAGATTGCCAGTGTCGGACAGAGGGAGAAAGAGGCCTTGGAGAAGTATGGAAAGGACGCGATACTGATAGGGGTCTACAGGTACCAGGATACCGCTAAGGGAGAAGCCCTGGACGTGAAGGACTATTTCGTCAAAGTGATCGTGGAAGCGAAAACCATGAAGATCCTAGGTGGCCACATTATTGGACCCCATGCCTCTATCCTCATACACGAGATAATAAACCTCATGTATTCTCTTCAACGAACTGCTGAACCGATCTTCGACGGAATGCACATCCATCCGGCTCTGAACGAAGTTGTGGAAAGGGCATTCCACTCTCTTATGCCACCTAAACAGTATCATCATGTGATTGAACAACATTATGAACTTGTCAGCCACTAATTCAGCCTAATGTATGCCTCTAAGGGTAGGCAGTCTAGGCGTGACCTGTCCTTCAAAGCTCCCTATCTCGCTTGAGACTTGAATCTTAAATAGATATTAAAATACATAGGTAGAAATGCCGAAATGTTAGATGAAGAGGCTAGGAGCACTATCCTGACAGCTCAGAGGAACGAGATCACTGAACATCTTATCTACCAAAAGCTTTCCCGATCAACCAAAGATACTCAGAATGCAGAGGTTCTTAGAAGCATCGCAAAGGATGAACTCGACCACTACAATTTCTGGAAGAGTTACACCAATCAGAACCTAAAGCCCTACAAGCTTAAGCTTTGGTTTTATTTTCTAATTTCGAGGATATTTGGAATAACGTTTGGGATAAAACTGATGGAGCGCGGAGAAGAGAGCGCCCAAGCAACCTACAAGAAAATCTCAGAGACCTTGCCAGAAGCCAAGAGGATAGTGGATGATGAAGGTCAACATGAGCAGGAGCTTATAGCTATGATAGATGAAGAACGGCTGACGTACATGGGTTCCATGGTTCTAGGACTGAACGACGCACTTGTAGAGCTTACTGGCGCACTTGCAGGATTTACTTTTGCTCTCCAACACACAAGCCTGATCGCTATGGCAGGTCTAATTACCGGCATCGCTGGCTCATTATCGATGGCCGCGTCAGAATACTTATCGGCCAGATCCGAGAAAAGTGGTAAAGAACCCTTCAAGTCCTCAACCTACACGGGTTCCGCCTACTTCCTAACCGTTCTATTTCTGATATCACCCTACTTGGTCTTCACAAACTTCTACCTTTGCCTCGGTGTTACCCTTCTCAATGCTATCGTAGTCATTCTAATATTCACTTTCTACATTTCTGTAGCAAAAGATCTCTCGTTCAAGGCCAGATTAATGGAAATGCTATCTCTGAGCCTAGGAATCGCGGGTCTAACATTTGTAATAGGTTTTCTTGTCAGAAGGTTCTTAAATGTAGAGATCTGAAAATCAGGTGATCGTTACTTAAATAGGCGCCTTGAACAATTATCAAATACTCAAGCTTATTGTAATTGAAGCCTTGGTAGTGATGTAGGGGCATATTGACGAAAAAGTGTCAGGAAGATCTTACCTCCAAAAAATGTGAGCCGTGCGAGGGCTGGATACCGCCCATGGGGAATTATGAAGTCAAGGAGATGCTGAGGAATGTCGAGGGCTGAGAGGGGGGAAGATAATAGCCTCCGAAAGGCGTGCAGTCTTAAAAATTTCAGAGAATCCAGACAGTTCGTCAACAGAGTTGCAGATATGGTCGAAGAGGAAGACTATCACCCAGATTTTTCAATTTCTTGGAACAAAGTGACCATAACGCTCACCACCCACGCAATAGGCTGCCTCTCAGAAAAAGATTTTATCATTGCCGCAAAGATAGATACCATAACGGATTAGACTTCTGGGTCTGCAGTTGTTGTTGCATGCATGTTATCTCGAATCTAGGCTGACGCCTACGACCTTCTGTTTGGCTGTCCGCTACAAAAAGGATATAAGGCATGACATACGTCATATAAACTGGTGGAGGTTATGGGAGACCCAAAAGAAGACCGCGTAGAAAAAGTTATTGAAGAGCTGAGACCCAGCTTACAGGCTGACGGCGGAGACATCGACTTCTTGGGAGTAGACAACGGCATCGTTAAAGTCAGGTTAAAGGGAGCTTGCGCTGGTTGTCCCATGTCAACAATGACACTCAAAATGGGAGTGGAGCGTTATCTCAAGAAGAAGATCCCAGAAGTAAAGAGCGTTGAGGCAGTTAAGTAAATGAAGAGAGAACACTTAGTACGGGTCGAACTCTTTACGTAAACTTTTTTGAATTAAGTTCTGAATTAATGCATGCTTCGGCATAACTGTCCCTTCGATTAGTCTTCAGTCAAGATTCATTAGTTTCTATGTATCCACGTGCGCCATCTCTCATCTTATGTCTGATAACGTTGCCTCTTTTGCCCCAGAGTTGAGCATATCTTCTATTGCTTCCCTGACATCATCTGACTGTCGGTTGACCCCTCTTGTGGCGTCGGTTAACAGCACAGTTTTGAATCCACGTTCCAGAGCGTCAATGACCGTCTTCTTTACGCAATAGTCTGTGGCAAGTCCTCCCACGAACAGCCGATCTATCTCGTCTTCTTCCAGCCTCCGCCTTAGGTTGGTCCCATCAAACCCGGAATAACCTTCCACGGACGGCTTGTCTCCCTTTGATATTATCTCCCCCTCATCTGGAAGTTTAAGGTCTGGATGGAATTCTGCTCCTTCGCTGTTTTGAATACAATGAGGGGGCCAAGGACCACCTTGCGCCTTGAATGACCTGTGGTCTTGGGGATGCCAATCCCTGGTAGCGTATATTTTTGCTCCAGCTTCTCTGAATTTTTTGATGTACTTATTCATTTTGGGAATTATTTTGTCACCTTCAGGCACTGGTATAGCTCCACCAGGACAGAAGTCTTTTTGAACGTCTACCACCACCAAGGCATCATCTTCCCCGATAATGAATGGCATATACTACTCTCCGATTTGGTTATTCTGCTCTGGAACTTAATTGTTTTTTTTAATTCTGGAAGAAAACCGGCAACCACCAGCGGTAGACTCTATTCCACCATTCACTGTCATTGGATTGAAGACCTTCAGATCCCAGTTCTCACTAGCGAAATTTCTACTTCTGGCTAAAATAATAACACCCGTTAACACTAACGTATGAGGGAAGCGTATGGATTTAGAACTTAAGAGACGGGTAGCGGTTGTAACCGGGTCCAGCCGAGGAATCGGGTGGGCAATAGCCCATGGTTTAGCTGCAGAGGGCGCTAAGGTTGCTATCTGTGCCCGCCATGAAAATGAGTTGATAGAAGCTGGCAATAGGATAAAGTCTTCGACGGGAACTGAGGTTCTACCTCTTGCAACGGATCTTCGAATCAAAGAAGATATTGTAGCGCTCGTCGAGACGACGGTGGAGAGGTTTGGTAGAGTTGATATACTGGTTAACAACACTGGTGGACCACCGTCAGGGCTGTTTATCCAGACAACAAACAGAGACTGGCGGAAAACCGTGAACTCCCTGTTGATGAGTATCGTAAACTGCTGTAGGGAGGTCGTTTCCTATATGAAGCAGCAAAATTGGGGCAGAATAGTCAATATGACATCCTTCGCTGCTAAGCAACCGGCTGAAGGGCTGGTTCTATCTAACACGGTCAGGGCTGGGATTCTCGGGCTGACCAAGACTCTCTCTAACGAGCTAGCGGAACATGGAATTCTTGTTAATGCCGTGTGCCCAGGCTGGACACTCACAGGAAGAGTGGAAGAACTGGCAAGGTCCAAGGCTGAGGAGACTGAGAAAGAAACCGAGGCCATAATAGAGGAGTGGTCAAACATGATTCCGTTGAAACGGTTGGCCAAACCTGAAGAGATCGCCAATCTGGTGGTGTTCTTATGCTCTGAAAGGGCAAGTTACATAACTGGAACGGTGATGCAAGTTGACGGAGGATTCATCAAATCTCTGATCTGAATTTTGTCATAAGACACTGAACCGTCTGTTCAAAACTCTTCTGGGATGAGGAGAAAAAGGGATACATCCAGACTCTAAAGGTTGCAACCCTTACTTCAGAAGTTTTATGATTTCTTGACAGAATTTCGGTAGGTCCGCAGGAGAACGTGAAGTCACCATTCTTCCGTCCACTACGGCTGGTGAATCTATAAAAGTTGCTCCTGCGTTCTTCAGGTCTGTTGTTACTGATCTCCAACATGTGGCTTTCTTATCCTTTAGGAGGTCTGCCTCTATTAGCATCTGGGGACCATGACATACTGCTGCTATTACTTTCTTCTCCCTATAGGCGTCTTTGACTATCTTGACCAAGCCTTCGTCTGTGCGCATTCTATCTGGCGCTCTTCCGCCAGGAATTATCAGGGCATCGTATTCGTTGATATCTACTTGGTTCGGTGATAGGTCGGATTTAATAGGAACGCCATGCTTTCCCCTATAGGTTTCTTTGGCTTTTGAAGCCACGACCTCTACTCCGAAGCCTGCCTCTTGGAATCGATAGTAGGGGTAGAGAAATTCGACATCTTCCACTCCATTATCCACCATAATCAGTACTTTCCTCATTGTTTTCCCTCCAAACTTTCAATAGCACCGTAGAATATTTAAATCATAAACCAGACTACAGCAGCTATTGTTTGGTTGAAGAATAGTGTTCCAGGTTGGGTCTAAGCCTCAGCCTCATGTACGACCCATCGAAGCCGCGTCTTGGTCGCAACACAGTCTTTCACCGCTTGGACTGTGTTGCTCGTTGCTTCGATGCAACGAGGTCAAAGCGTGCTCCCCAACCCGGGTTTATTATACTACTATATCCTAGCATATAACTTTTTTGCCCAGAATTTTATATTTGATTATACAATTTTTTAAAGGGCGTAGAAAGAGAGATGCCGAGGAAATTTCAGGAAGATCTAGACTATCTATTGGAGAAGCTATCCAGAGATGCTGGCGCAAATGTTCGGAGGAAGATGAGGCGCCTGAGGGATAAACTGGTCCATCTCTATCTCAGAAACCTGGTCAAAATCAACCATTCGGTTTTGGAACTTGTATGTGGGAAGTATCTGATTTCGGCAGGTTATGAAGTAGATGTTGAACGTTTTCTGGATGGAGTCTCTTGCGACATTTATGCCTTGAAGGGTTTCGGATCATTGATAGTTGAAGTGGAGACCGGTTTTGTACCTCCCGAACATGCACTGGATCCCTTGACCTACTGCAAGGCCAGAATAGCCAGTAAAATAACTCGGTATAGTGGTCACGCGAATAAGTTCAGCTTGGGCGGTCCCCCCCATTACATTATGCAGATTCCAGAAGCTTTGATTAAACCGCCTCGATCCAGAACAAGTACGGAAATAGACGAAGTCAAGAGGCTCTGCGATTTGTACTACACGAATCCCCCGGTCAGCGTTCAGGAGATAGAGCACGCTCGTCTTCATACTGTTTATATCATCCATGTGGATGAGGCAAGAACTGAGGAACACAATCCTGCTGAATACACAAAACGGCAAAGGATTACTCCCGAAAGCTTATAGTACGTTCGTGGAGTGAATAGAGCATACTATTGGTGAGATTTGATGTTGGATCAAATTCGAAGAGTTGCTGGAAGAATAAGACGTCTAGAAGTTCAAGGGGCTAGGAATGTGGCCATCGCCGCCATAAAAGCGGTGGAGGAGATGGTAACCGGAACGGAGGCGAAGGATAAACGAGAACTCATGGAGCAACTCTCGGAGGCGAGAGAGATTCTATTCTCTTCCAGAGAAACAGAGCCGCTTATGAGAAATGCTATTCGATGGATTATGAGTCGGGTGGAAGAGAGTGGGGAGAAGGAGGTTGGTCAGCTGGTGGAGTCGGTTTCCTCGGTATCACATAAGTTTCTTGAGAACCTCCAGAGATCCAAACAGAAGATTGCTGAGATAGGAGCCAAAAGGATCAGAGATGATTCGGTGATCTTCACCCATTGTCACTCCTCAACAGTCACCAATCTATTGAGTAGAGCCAAAGAGGAGGGAAGATCCTTCCAGGTCATATGTACTGAGTCGAGGCCCGTCTTTCAAGGAAGGATCACCGTCAGAGAGATGTTGGAATTGGGTTTAGAAACAACTCTGATTGTAGATTCAGCTGCACGTTACTTCATGAACGAGGCTGACTTCGTCTTCGTGGGAGCAGACGCCATCACGTCGGAGGGGAATGTGATAAACAAGATTGGGACGAGTATGATAGCTTTGGCGGCTCACGAGGCCAGGACACCCTTTTACGTAGTATCTGAGCTTCTGAAGTTTGATCCCATAACCATGTATGGTGACTACGAGAAGATCGAAGAGAGAGGTCAATCTGAAGTTTGGGAAGAAGCACCTGAAAACCTAGTTATAAGGAATCCGGCCTTTGATGTCACACGGAGAGATTTCATCCACGGTATAATCTGTGAGGAGGGAATAATCTCGCCCCATTCGGTGATAGAGGTCCTAAATCGAAGATATCCGTGGATTTTTCAGTAGGCATGCCTAGTGATGTTCTCCCCAGATTTCTAAGGCTGTCTCAAGTTCCTTATGTCCTCGAGCATATTCGGTTAAAGTGATACCCTCAAGGGCAGCGTCCACTGCCTGTCTCATGGCCTTTGCTCCTGCCAGTGTTCCATCTCTGTGGCCGTGGATGCCTCCTCCCGCTTGGATAATGAAATCTCTTCCGAAAAAGTCTAGGAGGGCAGGAATCAGGCCGGGATGTAGTCCGCCTGAAGCGACGGGTAGAACCCTTCTAAGGTCATCCATTTCACTTATTATCGCTTCCCGGTTCTCTTCCACCTCCTCTCCGGTCTCAGACATTTTTCCAACTACCGCACCAATATGAAGCTGGTCCACTCCGATTATTCTGGCTACTTTTGCTATCACTCGCATCGAAACGCCATGTTTGGGATCTTTGGTAAACGCTGCATGCCCTGCTCTGTGGGCGTGGATCACCAGATCGAAGTTCTGTTCTCGCAGGGTCTGTAAGGCCGAGAAGCCACAGGTTATGATATCAACCATTATATACTCCCCACCGTCATCAAGGACAAGTTCAGCTCTTCTCAACATCTCCTCGGTCTCGCCCGTTACGTTGACCATGTAGACCTTTCTTTCTCCAGTCTCCTCCTCGGCTCTATCTCTGACCTCCAAAGTCTCCACCAACCGGTCTTCGAAGGGATTAAACTCTTGACTGCTCAGGTTTTCATCGTCCTTCACTATGTCGCAGCCTCCAACCCAGGCTTCGTAGGCCACTTTGGCGTGGTCCGTAGTCTTCAGGCCTAGTTTGGGCTTGACTATTGTTCCCACCAAGGGGCGATCATAAACGTCAAGCAGCTTTCGTACCCCTTCAATACCATATTTAGGACCCTTGAAGCTTCGGACAAGTTCTGTTGGAAATTTGACATCCTTGAGCCGTAGGTTCTCGAGAGCTTCCAGCCCGAAGACGTTTCCTGCAATACTACTCAATATGTTGGCCATATTTCCAGGTTCAAAGAGTCCAATAGGATAGGCTATTCTCGCAATATTGTCCTCTATAGCGAAAACATAAGCTGCCAGTTTCTCAACATAAGATTTAACGGTGGTCAGTTCTGTCCAAGTCCCTATTGAACTCTCGGCAGCTACTCCCCCTGCAGCCTTCTCAAGGCTGATGCCCTTTGGTTCAACAAAAAATGTACAGATAAGATCCGAGTCTCTGGGTTCATATCTCAAATCCACAAAATCTACATATCTCAAAATATCAAGGCCTCACTCGTCTTAGTATAAAAGCGCTATAAAGCCTTTAAGCCCAGAATACTTATCCGTTTACCAGGATGTAACTTTAGATGAAGCTTAAAGCCAGACTCTTGGAGATTCAGGCTGGCGGAAAGAGAATAGCGATATTGGATGATGAAACCGCCAGTCTGGTCGGCGTGCACTCTTCCGACAGAGTAAAAATCACTTATGAAAGTGAAGAACTGATAGCCATCGTTAACATAGCTACCAACTTTCCCACCAAATATGTGGGACTATACCAAGAGATCTCAAAGGAGTTAGGAATAGAGAATGAGGATAGCATTGAAGTACAGTTGGCAGAGAGACCTCAGGCCCTAGATTACATTCAAGCCAAGATACGCGGGGAGAGATTGAGAGCAAGTGACGTGAAAACGATAGTTAAGGATGTGGTGGAGCGTCACTTGAGTGATATAGAGCTCGCCTCCTTCGTAACCGCCCTTTACGTCCATGGATTGAGCATGGATGAAATAGAAGCCCTCTCCAAAGCCATGGTGGAGACGGGGAGCCTTGTATCCTTCGACAAAATCCCGATTCTGGATAAACACAGTATAGGTGGAGTTCCTGGTGACACCACCTCTATGGTGGTAGTTCCTTTAATCGCAGCGGCTGGCTTCTTCATACCCAAGACTTCCTCCAGGGCAGTCACCTCTCCAGCAGGAACAGCCGATAGTGTAGAGACACTATGCCCAGTAGATCTAAATCTAGAAGAGATAAGAGAAGTGGTGAAGAAGACAAATGGATGCCTAGTTTGGGGTGGAGCCCTAGATCTAGCTCCGGCAGACGATCTCTTCATCCAAGTTGAATATCCACTGGCGATAGATCCTTTGCTTCTACCATCAATTATGAGCAAGAAACGGGCGGTAGGCGCCACCCATGTGGTAATAGATATTCCAGTGGGGAGAGGTGCAAAAGTTAAGACGATAGGCGAAGCCCACACACTGGCATATGATTTCATCGATCTGGGAAATCGTTTAGGAATGGACGTTCAGTGTGCAGTGACCTTTGGAGAGCAGCCCGTTGGGTATGCTGTAGGCCCAGCTCTGGAAGCCAGAGAGGCCCTCTCCACACTTATGGGCAAAGGTCCCCCAGATCTTCGAGAAAAAGCTGTAAACATTGCGGCTATGCTCTTGGAGATGGCTGGCATCCACAATGGAAAACAGACCGCAGAGAAGCTGTTGAAGACTGGGAAAGCGGAAAGGAAGCTTAGAGACATTATTGAGGCCCAAGGTGGCGACCCAGATATAAACCCAGAGGATGTAGAAGTCGGAGGCAAAAGAGCAGAAATAACGACGGCAGAGAAGGGCAGAGTCTTGTGGATCAACAATGAACATATCGCCCGAGTCGCAAAGGAGGCAGGCGCCCCAAAGGACCATGGAGCAGGTATAGTATTGAAGATCAAACTAGGAAAACACGTTAAGAAAGATGGAGTACTGTTCCAGATCTACGCCGAAAGAGACACCAAACTGGAAAGCGCCGTGGAATTGGCCCAGAAGCTTCAACCAATCGGATTGAGCAAGAAACCGGAAGAGAGAATGTTGATGGATCGCATTCCAACTCGTGCGGTACATAGAAAAACTTTCATGTTAGAAAGGTAAGCAACAGGATATCGAGGAGGTCCTCCGAGGGTTCCGTTCGGTACCCATCATAATTTCGCTTGAAGATAGAACCCTGAGAAGCCACAGTTTGCGTAACGAACAAGAGTGGGAGGGTGGATGGTGTCTAAGAAGAAACGGATGAACGAGCTGGTAGCCGAGATTGAAGACTGTCAAAGATGCCGACTCTGGAGAGATGCTAAGAATGCCGTCCCCGGGGAGGGGAGCCTAAGTACCGACCTGATGTTCATAGGAGAGGCACCAGGTTACTGGGAGGATGTAAGAGGACGCCCCTTCGTGGGAAGGGCTGGCAAACTGCTGGATGAGCTGCTTTCCAGTATAGAACTAGAAAGGAAAAAGGTCTACATAACCAATGTAGTTAAGCACCGGCCTCCGGAGAATAGAGATCCAAGGCAGGATGAAGTTGAGGCCTGCGCCCCATACCTTGATGAACAGATCCAGATCATAGAACCCAAGATACTAGCGACATTGGGAAGACACTCCACAATGTATATCCTCTCCAAGGTTAACATCCAGGTTAGAGGAATAACTGAGGCTAGACGACAAGTCTATACAGCAGACCTTCTCGATCAGCAAGTCACGATAACGCCTACATTCCATCCCGCTGCTGCCCTTTACAATCCCAACTACAAATCTGCCCTGCACGAGGACTTCAAGACCATAAAATCAGAGCTGCAGAGAACCTAAGCAACCAGCTAAGAGGAAACCAGACATGTTCCGCCCTTATTATGAACAATATTCGGTTTGCTATCCAAACACAATACAGAATATTTGAACTTCTCAGGTCTCTACAAAATCATATCTGATAAATGAGGAAGATCCACTCAAAAATTTAAGTATCGGATCTTTGAATTAAGAAAAGTGAGGCGTATGAGAAGTTTGGATGTCACGAGCCCTGCGTTTGAGAACAAGGAATCCATCCCAAAGAAGTACACGTGTGACGGAGAAGATGTAAATCCTCCGCTCAGGATAGATCGGATACCAGAGGGGACCCAATCTCTGGTCCTTATAGTCGATGATCCAGATGCGCCCATGGGAACCTATGATCACTGGATCGTCTGGAACATATCTCCTGGTGAAGAAATAGAAGAGAACAGTGTCCCAGGGACTGAAGGATTAAATGACTTTGACAGACACTCCTATGGAGGCCCTTGCCCTCCGTCAGGTACTCACAGATACTTTTTCAAGGTTTATGCTTTGGACTCAGAACTGGATCTTGACAAGAACGCCAGAAAGGGAGATGTTGAAAAAGCGATGGAAGGACATATTTTGGGAAAAGGCCAAATCGTAGGGCTTTACAGTCGACTATAGGAAAACTTGTATGCATGCAAACTTTTCCAACTTTTGATAGCCCGAAAGGTTCTCTTCATAGCTCTCTTGCGGTACGCCAAGCTCTATTGACGGGGCTTCCCTAGCTTTAACTGTTCCTAGAGGACCACAAGTGTAAAACACTTTTTTCTTTGTAGTCGGGAATCTATGTGCGCAGGACGAGATTAGGAAGTCTTTTCAGCAACTAGCAAGGTCAGGGTGGACCTAACCCTGTCTAGGCGACGAACACACAAGGTCACGATCTCCTTGAGTTCATCCATACTCTCTGCCTCTATTTTGGCTATGATGTCGTAGACTCCGTATAAGATGTGGGGCTCCTTCACATCATCAAGTTTTCTTAGGGATGAATATACCTCGTTCTCAGCCCCTGTCTCCACGTTTACTAGTATGAATGCTGTAGGCATGTAGATTCCCTCCGGCTTAGTGTGACATGATACATAAAAGACTTATTCTACACCCTTGCTTGCATGCAAAGAACACTTATTTGAATAGTAGCCTCTAACGTAATTTTGGTGAGACCGTGAAGAATTTTGAAGGAACAGTCCTGAGGGCACTCAAAGAGTATAACCGTTGCAGGAGTCCTGAAGCTACGGCAACCCTTGTAGAAATAGATGACGATGAGTTGATATTAGATTTTGAGGGCCCCTTTTGCAGGACCTGTGGAACCTATGATTATTTAGAGGATTTCATCTACGAACTCAAGAGGATCTCCGATATAGGAATTAAGATAGCCAGTTATGAAAATCTGGGACTCGAGAAGATCAGAGTTAGGTACGCCATAGGCTCCAAGGGCAAAAAGGATTGAGAATAGAAAAACCATTTTGTGACTAAACTAATCTATATACAGAGGTGAAGCCAGGACATTGAAGGTTTTTGCCACGGATATAGATGGCACTCTAACAGATGAAACCAACCTGATATCTCTATCTGCACTACAGGCTCTACGGAAAATTGAGGAAGAGGGTGTACCCGTGTTGTTGGCGTCCGGCAATGCACTGCCGGTTGTGAAGACACTGAAGAGATACCTAGGATGCACAGGAGCTATCATCTGCGAAAACGGCTCGGTGATTGAATATCATGAAACATTAAAGATTCTAGGGGACAGAGAAGGAGTCAAACTGGCTTTGGAGAAACTTAAGGACAGATATGGAGATGGGATACAGGAACACTGGTCCAACCGTTATCGATTTGTGGACGCAGCTTTGAAACGAACGTTAGATAGAGAGCAAATTGAAACTGTGTTGTCAGAAATCGATGATGTGAGGTTGGTGGACAGCGGTTTTGCATATCATATCACCAGTGAGGGTGTGAACAAGGGAGAGGGTCTGAGGGCTGCCAGCCAATTGATGGCTGTGGACCTGGCGGATACGGCCGCTATAGGGGACAGTGAGACGGATGTGGAATTGGTGAGAGAAGCTGGGTTCAAGATTGCGCTTGCTAATGCTCCATCTTCCTTAAAGCAAGTTGCAGACTACGTGACCAAAGAGACAAATGGAGAAGGTGTGGCGGAGGCAACAGACCTAATTCTGTCGAAACTCTAGCCCAAAACAAGTAGGGGACCTCTTGATCTTAGTTAGCTCTGCTTTTTAGATCTGCGATTTATTCTTCCACAGTTATGGCTTCTGTTGGGCACTGAACCACACAAGCCATGCAGAGAATACAATCCTCTTTTCTGACAGGAACAGATTTCTCAGTATCTGAATATTCTGGAAGATCTTGGAGCTCGAAGACATCAACAGGACAGACATCTACGCAGACAGCGTCACCGTTACATTTGTCCCAGTCAACCTCGACATTTGGCATTTTAATCTAAACCTCGGCCTAGCGTATGTAGAGAAACATTAGGAGAGGTGGGTGATTTTAATACTTTTCTCTATATGTATGCATGCTTACCCGCTTTGTCACTCCTGAAGCGGCGGCATTTTTTAAATCATTCTATTGTATACTACTGAAGGTGGATTCCATCATGAGCCAAAAGGACCCTAGAGAGGTTTTCATGGTCAAGACTTCAGAAAGGAAAGCCGGCATAAGAAGACTCCTAAGCCGATTCAATTTAGGAGATTATTCTGACAAGAGGGTGGCTTTGAAGGCAAATTTCAACAGCGCCGACCCCTTCCCAGCTTCCACCCATCTGGATACTCTAGAGGCTGTTGTGAATGCTCTGAAGGAAGCGAAAGTAAGCGATCTGATCTTGGCTGAGAGGAGCGGGATGGGCAACACTCGACGCACTTTGGAGCAGAGGGGCGTCTTCGAGCTATCTGATAGAGCGGATTTTGACGTTGTGGTCTTGGATGAAGAAGAGAAAGAGGATTGGATGAGGGTGGAAGGGGACGAGACTCATTGGCTAAGAGGATTCTACATCTCAAGGGTCTTCCTAGAAGCGGAAAGAGTTATTCAGACCTGCTGTCTGAAGACACATCGGTTCGGAGGACACTTTACTATGGCTCTGAAAAATTCCGTCGGTTTGGTGGCTAAGACGATTCCTGGAGAGTCATATGACTATATGAGAGAGCTCCATAGGTCTCCCAATCAAAGGCTCATGATCGCAGAGATCAACAAGTTTTACAAAGTTGACTTGGTGGTTATGGATGCTATGAAGGCTTTTGTCAATATGGGCCCCGAGCGTGGAGATGTCGTGGCACCCGGCCTTTTGCTCGCGAGTAGGAATCAAGTTGCCATAGATGCTGTCGGGGTGGCCATTCTGCGGATCTATGGGTCGACGGAGAATGTCATGAAGGGGCGGATCTTTGAACTTGACCAGATCCGCAGGGCTGCCGAGTTGAGTGTGGGTGTTAAATCAGCTTCAAACATAAATCTAATGCCCTTAGACGACGAGAGTCAAAGGGCGGCAAACAGGATAGAACGTATTCTTCGGAGCGAGGGATAGAGTCTCCTTAGGTGGTTCAGAAGACAGTTCCTTGATGAGATTTGGCTAACCAGTAATACCATAGGGCGTGTTTCTTTACCATAGAGTAAGTGGTGTCATCTACTTTTTTCACCACTTTGGCGGGCACGCCTACAGCTACCGACCGTGAGGGTATCCTGGTGTTTTTAAGAACCGTAGCGTTCATTCCGATGATTGAGCCCTCCCCCACCGTTGAGTCCTCAAAGATCACTGCGTTTATTCCCACCATGGAAACGCTCTCAATCTTGCTACCATGAATGACAGAGCCATGAGCAAGCGTGACATAATCTCCTATCTCGACCGTTGAGCCGCCCCTCTTCAGATCATCTTCACCCTGCACGTCACCACCATGGAGGACCGCATTGTCCTGAATATTAGAATACTTCCCAACAGTGATTTTCACTGCATCCCCGCGGAGGACCGCACCGGGGAAGACGGAAGTTCCTTCAGAGATCTGGACTCCCCTATTATCGTCGCAAGTGGCGAAACCAGTGCGCCATCATGGATCTTTGGGGACTTTTCGCGTGAGGTCGTAGAAGTGGAGAATAAGGTATAAATATGACATATGTCATATTAGATTTCTCATATCGCGGCATAAAGCAACGGGTCGACGTTTCAACAAGTCTTTTAACATTCTAGATCTAGATTCTCCAGGTTGGGGTGGGCGGAAGAGCAACCCGCGGTGCCCCCTGATTCCCAGTGTGGAACATGCTCTTCCCTGTGCCCCCTTCTTCCAACTGGCAGTTAGGAGTCTAATGCTCAGTAACCGCGATGGAGTAGCCTTTATGCGCCAATTGAACACTAACACAGTTCATTCCAAAATCTTCCTTCAAGATCGCGATCAACTTTGACAGTTCCTCTCTATCCGCATCTTTCTTCATCATTACCATATACACCCACACACTTTATATTCTCAAGTTCAAGAGAATAAATGGAGTGAGATTATGTCCCAAAATAATAGGAAGTTGGCGATAATAGTTCATAGCGGAACACTAGATCGGCTCTACTGCGCCTTCATACTAGGTTCCACAGCTACAGCAATGGATATGGAGACCCATCTCTACTTCACCTTCTGGGGCCTCAACATGCTGGTGAAAGGGGAGATGGAGAAAGCGGAGCTACCGGCTACCTACAAACATATGGAGGAAAAGATGAAGAAGGCATTAAAGGGAATGAAGTATCCTAGTCCCTACGATTTGCTGAAAAGAATGAAAGCGTCTGGACTCTTAAAGATTTACGCCTGCAGCCCAACCATGAAGATGTTCAACGTGAAGAAGGAAGATCTCATACCTGAAGTCGACGAGATCGCTGGGGCGGCAGCATTTCTTGACCTTGCCTCCGACGCCGATGTAACCCTGTTAGTCTGACTCTCCTTTAGCCATCCGGAGCGTGATATTTGGGTGATAATTTACCCGATAAGTTTGATGAGGAGGATTGGGAGTGGTCGGTAAAATCAAAGTCGATGAGAAACTGGACTGCCTGGGCCTTTACTGCCCCGAGCCGGTGTTTAGAACAAGAAAAGAGCTTGACAAGCTGAGTGTTGGCCAGGTATTGGAGGTAATCGCAGATGATCCGGCTGCCGAGGGCGACATAAAACGCTTAACCAAGAGACTTGACCAGCAACTTCTTCAGATACGCAAGGAGAAAGATGAGTTTCATTTTTTCATTAAGAAGGTGAAATAGGAAGGATTTGCAGCAGTGAGAAAGGTGTATATGGACCATGCAGCGGGGAGGCCTTTAGACCACAGAGTCTTTGAAGAGATGAAACCATTCTTCATGCAGGAATATGGGAATCCGTCGTCTTCTCATTCCTTTGGGGCAGAAGCCAAAGCTGCTTTGGTGGAGTCGAGAGCGAAAATCGCCCAATTAATAGGTGCTGAGAAGTCTGAAGAGATCATCTTCACCTCTGGAGGCACAGAATCAAACAACTTGGCGATAAAGGGGTTTGCTCACCGAAACGAAGAGAAAGGAAACCACATAATCACAAGCAACATCGAGCATATATCCGTGATAAACATCTGTAAACATCTCCAGAAACTAGGTTTTGAGATCACCAGTATACCAGTGAATAAACAAGGGATGATCGACCCCCAAGACATCGTGGAGGCACTGACAGAAGAGACCATTCTCATATCTATCATGTCCGCCAATGGCGAGATAGGCACGATCCAACCCATCAGAGAGATAGGTAAGATAGCTCAGGAGAATCAGGTCTGCCTCCATGTGGACGCTGTGGCAGCGGCAGGAAAGACACCCATCGACGTAAAAGAGGTGGGCGTAGACCTCCTATCGCTCTCTTCCAACGATATCTACGGCCCCAAGGGGGCCGGCGCTCTATACATCAAAGAGGGAACAAGAGTCCAACCCATCATGCAGGGAGGCGGTCAAGAGAGAGGATTGCGCTCAGGAACGGAAAACCTACCAGGCATAGTTGGCATGGGAAAGGCATCAGAGATCGCCCAGGAAGAGATGGAGACCGAAGGAAAAAGGCTAAGTCGGCTACGGGACAAACTTGTACACGGGGTCTTGGACACAATCCAACGCTCACACCTAAACGGGCATCCCACCAAGAGACTGCCAGGTAACGCTAACCTCAGATTCAGTTACATAGAAGGAGAATCGCTGATCTTGAGCCTAGATACGCTCGGTGTTCAGGTGTCTTCGGGGTCCGCATGCACCTCAAAAACTCTAGAACCCTCCCATGTATTGCTTGCCATAGGCTTAGCCCATGAAGAAGCACACGGCTCTTTAGTCTTTACTATGGGAAAACAAAACTCAGAGGAGGACGTAGATTACGTGCTAGAAGTGTTGCCCAATGTGGTGAAGAGACTACGGAAGATGTCCCCCTTGACCCCCAAAGAGATGTTGAGATGATAAATATGTACAGCGAAAAAGTTATGGACCATTTCATGAACCCACGAAACGTGGGGGAGATCCCAAACGCAGATGGAGTTGGAACAGTCGGCAATCCGGTCTGCGGTGACCTCATGACCGTATACATAAAAGTCAAGGATGGCAAGTTGGCCGATATCAAGTTTAAGACCTTCGGCTGTGCCGCAGCAGTAGCCACCAGCAGCATGATCACTGAACTTGCCAAGGGGAAGACCCTTGAAGAAGCCCTAAAGATTACTAGAACCGATGTGGCGGAGAACCTCGGCGGACTACCCCCCATTAAGATGCACTGTTCCAACTTAGCAGCAGATGCCTTACATGACGCCATACAAGACTATATGAAGAAGAAAGAAACCGGAGAATGAGGATTCTCCAGTTGAGTATCCACATGGAATAGCAGAAGCCTTCAACAAAACAGAGTGCTTCAGCGGAATCTGTCAACCAACATAAAGACCATGTCTGGATCGTGCGGACGATAACGAAAGAACCACTCTCTAACCTAGACGGGAAGCCAATCGATGGTCATCTCCTTCACATTAAGAATATTACCCAGGGACGAGTCGCGGAAGAAATCAACTTCGAACTCCACCTGAAAAAGAAGGACGGAGAGACCTCTAAAAGACCGGTCGTGAAGGGCACATATTTCTCCGGCAGGGGAGAATTCTACACACCCTGGATGGAGATATACTACAACCCCAGTGTGAAGATAGACTCCTCTCAGCAGATAGATCTCTCTGAGAGAACTCTGGATGAAAAATTGTTCAGACAACTTTCAGATATTCTCCCGCCCGGCTCGCATATCATGGTTCCCTATGTGGATCATGAAGAAACCCGGGAAGGCTTACAGAAGGGGATTCCAGCAGCAGCCACACCTCTCGGCTATCTGTTATGGAGATCAGGCTGCACCTCGTTCAAAGACTGGTACTTCTCCGAAGGATTCAGAGAAGGAGACATAAAGCTTCAAGGCAACAAGCCTCCAGACAAGGAGAACCGGAGAAGGGATCTGATAGATACCCGAAAAGAGTTAACCCACTTCCTGAAGAGAGAAAAGGGAGACGAGAAGCTCTCTCTGGACGCTAGAAAGAGGGCTGAAACTATCCTAAACACAGTAAAGAAGGAACTTGAACCACAATGACCCCTTATAGAGACCCAAGCTATCATTAACCATAGTAATCGGAGACCCGACGCATTACCCTTTTAAGATCAACAGCTCCTTAGAGCTAGATAGGTTCATAGTTATGGAAAACACAACCGAGAAGATGAAAAGAGGCTGAACAGATTCGAAACCATGTGCATTTGTGAGGACTGTCCGACCTACCTTGCTCTTGGCCAGAAGGACGATTACATTGTTTACTGCTTCCCCACCAGGGGGAAAAGTAAAAAGATAAGAGACGAAGCAGGCTGCATCTGTCCAGACTGCCCAGTATACGCGGAAATGAACTTTTCGGCCGACTTCTTCTGCACCCGCGGAACAGCAGAGGAACAAAAGAGGGAGCACATCTAGAGAAACATCAAGCACAAGGCCAGTCTATAAAAATCGAAGAAGAAGGTAGTAGCTGTCGGACAAAGGGCGTCCGGTTTGTCTCTTCCCGACGCCAATATGAAATCTAGGAATCTGAAAGAATTCCTCGGCGAGAAGGGAGTGTTGTTAGTCTTTCTGGAGGTCTCACACAAGTATGCACCGAGGAGATGTGCCCCGTAGAGATTCTATGGCAGAGTTCACCAACTTGGAGGCTCAGATTGCGGCAATAAGCATTAATGACTCGTTTTAGAACAGGATCTTCGCCAAGGGACACGGGCTAAAGTTTTCTCTTATCAGTGACTACAATTGAAAAATTGTAGGATTACATTATGCGGCGCAGAAGACTTCGCAGAATTTAAAGGACATACGGCATCAAACCGTTCAGTCTTCATTGTAACAACAAGTTAGTTCGCTGCAGATGGGTATCCGAATTTCCAGTGGTTGAGCTAGACTACAAGGAGATAGAGAAAGTTCTAGGGCGAATCAGTCAATATCAAATCTTGAGGGGACAGTTCGAAACGAAGAAGAGGGCCTAAGAGAGGTTTTCTGTGATATGTATTGAGATCTCACCGCGGTAAAGACCGTGTGGGATCGTGGACGAAAGTTATAAATATGACATATGTCATATCATTTATCTCGGATCGGCAAGTGTAGAGACGCGCCGTAAGTTTTTTCAGCTCACCAACAGCGATTGCTTCCCAGTCTAAGGAATTGTAATGGGTCATTCTATAGAACTGTTCTAAATTGTTCTCCAGATTTGAGCATCAAGACCTTGATTTCAGATTCAGACTCCACTTCTCTCTTGAAATCTGCTGGCTTTTGGTTGAATCTATGCATGGGAATTACGTACTCAGGTTCTATTTCCAGGGTTGCTTCCGTTGCTTCTTCGTCGTCCATGGTGTACGTTCCGCCTATGGGAAGTATTGCAAGATAGATGTCTTTAAGTTTCTTCATTTCCGGGATGAAGTCTGTGTCTCCCGCATAGTAGATTGTCTTGTCTGATATGTTCAATAGATAACCCACTCCCTACCCTCTTGGGTGGAAGGGTTTGCCGGGAGATCTGAATCTCTTGTAGTTATAGGCGTCAGTAGCCTTCACGCTGATATTCCAAAGGGAGATCTTCTGTCCTGGCCTGAGCGACTTAACGTTGCCCTCTATCTTTGAGGCACAATGGTTAGGAGCGATGACGACGGTGTCCTCCTTCTGAATCTCTTTTATCTTGGTCACGTCGCAATGATCAAAATGAGCATGGGAGACCAGAATCAGATCTGCCTTCTCTCTGTATTCTCCTTCACAAGGGTCAATGTAGATCACCTTTTCATCAGCCGTTATTCGAAAGCTTGCATGACCCAGCCATGTGACGAGTAGTTCCAACTGCGAATCAACTCACTAGCCACGTACCTGTCGGTTAGCGGTTATGGAAGAGGATTTTAAAAAGTGTTCCACAGGCGGATTTATAGCTGTGGATGTTCTCCAGGGGCCTTAGGATAATCTTCTTCTTCTATTTGGATGGTGGTATGATCTATTCCGAACTCTTCCTTTAGCATATGAATTAGGGTCCAAGTCAGGGCCTTTCGATCCGTTCCTTCCTTTGCTACCACATGGGCACTCATGCAACACATCTTGGTGGGGGTGATGCACCATACATGAAGATCGTGCAGATCCATCACTTCCTCCAGTTCCAGTATCCGTTGCCTAAGGACACTTGTGTCGATGTGAGAAGGCACACCTTCCAGGAGGACATTCAGTGAGTCTCTCACGAGCTTACCCGAGCTGTATAGGATTAGCGCGCCTATCATGATGCTGATTAAAGGGTCCGCTAGGTACCATTCGGTGAGAACCATAACTATTCCTGCAAAGATGGCTCCTATCGATCCTAGAACATCAGCAACTATATGGAGAAAGGCACCTTTGACGTTCAGACTCTCCTGTCTCGATCTTGATAAAGCCAATGCTGAGGTGGCATTGGCCGCCAAACCTAA
>JABAHQ010000290.1_pt3 | contig 31086 bp, 27 predicted proteins | sample 7062091 | NCBI WGS metagenome assembly JABAHQ01 (sample SAMN14534359, study PRJNA622989) | marine sediment metagenome | biome: marine biome [ENVO:00000428]; feature: marine pelagic biome [ENVO:01000023]; material: deep marine sediment [ENVO:00002113] | place: India: Gulf of Kutch | collected... | reverse complement strand
GCCGGGATGATGGCGCGGCCGCGCGCGACTTCCGAGCGGACGAATTCGGGGGTGATTTCCTTGGGAATGGCCGCGCCGAAGCTCTGCCCGGCATGCTGCTCGACCAGCAGACCGGCTTCACGCGCCTCGGCGAGCTTCATGTTCTCGCGGATGGCGACGTACTCCATCTCCGGCGTGATGATGCCCTTCTTTGCATAGTGCATCTGGCTGACGTTGTGCCCGGCCTTGGCCCGGCGCGGGTTACGCACATGGGCGAAGCGCATGGCGGAAAGTTCGGCATCGTTGAGGCGACGCTGGCCGAATTCGGAGGTCAGCCCCGGCAGCTTCTCGGTGTCGCCGCGGTCCTCGATCCAGGCACTGCGCACGTCGGCCAGGCCATTGCGCACGTCGATGGTGACGTTCGGGTCGGTGTAGGGGCCGGAAGTGTCGTAGACGGTAACCGGGGCGTTGATCTCGCCACCGAAGTCGGTGGGCGTCACGTCCAGGCTGATCTCGCGCATGGGTACGCGGATGTCCGGGCGCGAGCCCTGTACATAGATCTTTTGCGAACGCGGGAAGGGTTGAATGGACTGCTGGTCGACCTGGGCGGACTCACTCAGATTCTTGTTGCTTTGCACGCTCATCGGCTTCTCCTGGGAAATGTCGGAGCGAACCTGAGCAACACGGCGGATCAAGGGCGTCGGGCACCGCAACTGCGGTGGAGAGACTCGTCACGTTCGAGACGAGGACATCTTGTTCCCTACGCAGGCCTTAACCTGATCAGGTTCAACGGGATCCGGAACTTTCCGATCTCAGCCTTCGCTTCAAGGCACCCCGACAAGAACGCCGTCAAGTCTAATCAAGACCTTGGGCGAACACCATGGCAATGGCGAAACTAGTCGACCGTTCGGTCATTTGCCCGGACCGCCATCGCCGCCTCACACCACGGCGCACGCGCGCCTTGACCCCCTGACAGCTGCCGCTTAGCCTTGCCCATCAGCTCTATTCAGGATGGACCCAACATGCTGCGCAGACTCCCCCTGGCTCTCGCCGTGGCCACCCTCACTGCCGGAGGAGCCTGGGCGCAAGAGACCGTCCCCCTCGCCAGCAAGACCGATCTGGTCAGCGTCTACCAGCAAGCCGTCAACAACAACGCCGACCTGGCGGCGGCCCGGGCGCAGTTCCGCGCACGCCAGGAAGTGGTGCCACAGGCACGCGCCGGCCTGCTGCCCAACCTCAGCGCCGGCGCCGAGCTGAGCGACACCGAAACGGACGTCGACACCAGCATGGGCTCCACGTCGCTATCACGCAGTGGCACCGCCTATCAGGCGACGCTGAGCCAGCCGATCTTCCGTGCCGACCGCTGGTTCCAGCTCAAGGCTGCGGAAGCCGTGAGCGAGCAGGCCGCAATCGAATACTCCATCGCCGAGCAGGACCTGATCCTGCAGAGCGCCCAGGCCTACTTCGCCGTGTTGCGCGCGCAGGACAACCTGGCGGCGGTGAAGGCCGAGGAAGCCGCGTTCAAGCGCCAGCTCGACCAGGCCAACGAACGCTTCGAGGTGGGCCTTTCCGACAAGACCGATGTGCTCGAAGCCCAGGCCGGCTTCGACACCGCGCGCGCCAATCGCTCCATCGCCCAACGCCAGGTCGAGGACGCCTTTCAGGCGTTGTTCACCCTGACCAACCGCGAATACATCGCGCTGGAAGGCATCCGCCATACCCTGCCGGTGCTGGCGCCGGTGCCAAACGAGGCCAAGGCGTGGGTGGATACGGCGACGCGGCAGAACCTCAACCTGCTGGCGGTCAATTACGCCGTGACCGCCGCCGAGGAAACCCTGCGCCAGCGCCGCTCCGGCCATGCGCCAACACTCGACGCCGTGGCCTCGTACCGCAAGGGCGACAACGACGCGCTCGGCTTCAGCAACACCCAGAGCATCCCCGGCTTCGACATGCCGCGCTATACCGGCGACGTCGAGCAGCGCAGCATCGGCCTGCAGCTGAACATCCCGCTCTACAGCGGCGGGCTGACCACCTCGCAGAGCCGCGAGGCCTATTACCAGCTCAGCCAGAGCGAGCAGCAGCGCGAAAGCCTGCGCCGCCAGGTGGTGGAAGCCACACGCAATCTGCACCGCGCGGTGAACACTGATATCGAACAGGTCCAGGCCCGCCGGCAGTCGATCATCTCCAACCAGAGTGCGCTGGAAGCCACGGAGATCGGCTATCAGGTCGGCACCCGCAACATCGTCGATGTGCTCGACACCCAGCGGCGCCTGTATGCCGCGGTACGCGACTACAACAACGCCCGCTACGACTACATTCTCGACAACCTGCGCCTGAAGCAGGCGGCCGGCACGCTGAACCCGGACGACCTGCAGCAGCTGGCGGCCTACCTGAAACCCGATTACAACCCGGATACCGACTTCCTGCCGCCGGATCTGCCGCAGACCATCGGTCAGCCGGTACGGGTGGATTATTGAGCCAGGGGGCTCGCTTGAATCGTGGCTGGGTGGGCTAAAGCCCACCAGGCGCTTGCCTCCCAGACGGCGCAATGACGCCGACAGCTGATCCGGCCTCCTCGCGGACCAGACACACCGGCTAGCCAAGCAGCCTCGCCAGTCCTGTCAGCAGACGCTGCAAGGCACCCTGATTGGCCTTGAGCACGCCCAGCCCGGCGTCACGCATCCGTTGCGCGGCAGCCGAATCGCGCCAGAGCTCACCGACAGCATCCGCCAGCTGATCGGCATCCTGCACTTCGCGCAGGGCGCCGGCATCGCGCAGCTGCGCGGAGATTTCGAGAAAGTTGAACAGATGCGGGCCACTGAGCACCGGCTTGCCCAACGCCGCAGGCTCCAGCAGGTTGTGCCCGCCATTGGGTACCAGGCTGCCACCGACGAAGGCCACGTCGGCCAGGGCATAGAGAAACAGCAGCTCGCCCATGGTGTCGCCGACCAGCACCTGCGTGCCGGCGCCAACCGTCTCGCCCGTCGAGCGGCGCACCGCGGCAAAGCCTTCCTTGCACGCCAGTTCATACACCGAGATGAAGCGTTCCGGATGCCGTGGTACCAGGAGCAGCAGGGCCTGCGGAAACCGCTCCAGCAAGCGTCGGTGCGCGGCCAGGATGATTTCGTCCTCGCCGGCATGGGTGCTGGCGGCGATCCACAGCGGCCGATCCTGCGCCGCCCATTGATCGCGCAAATCGGTCGCCCGCGCCAGCAGTGCCGGGTCGATGGCCAGGTCGAACTTGATCGAGCCAGTCACTTCGACGCATTCGTGGCGTGCGCCGAGCTGGCGAAAACGCTCGGCTTCAGCCTCTGTCTGCACGGCGATCAGGCTCAGCTCGGCCAGCATTGGCGCGGTCAGCCGGGCGAAGCGCGCGTAGCCGCGGGCCGAACGTTCGGACAGCCGCGCGTTGGCCAGCGCCACGGGTATGCCGCGTCGGGCGCACTGATGGATATGGTTGGGCCAGAGCTCGGTTTCCATCACCACCGCCAGCTTCGGTCGCACGCGCTCAAGAAAGCGCGCCGCCGCCCAGGGCAGGTCATAGGGCAGATAGCAGTGCTGCACGCTGTCGCCGAACAGCGCCTGGATGCGCTCGGAGCCGGTCGGGGTCATACAGGTGACGGTGATCGGCAGGTGTGGGTAGCGCGCCATCAGCTCGCGGGCCATCGGCGCCGCGGCGATGCTTTCGCCCACCGAGACCGCATGCACCCAGATGCCACCCGGACGCAGCCGCGGCAAACCGAAGGCGAAACGCTCGCCGATACGACGGGAGTAGGCCGGGGCGCGCCAGGCGCGCCACAGCAGGCGCAGGAACACCAGCGGCAGGCCGAGGTGAAACAACAGGGTATAGAGGGTGCGATTCATGGGCGCGGAGCTTAGCAAGCTGCCTGCTCGCGAGCCATAACCGCCCTGCCGGCGAACTTGTTGGCGAGGTCGGAACCGAACGAAGTTGCCCGCCCATAATCAGGATCTCGCCATGTCCGGCTATGTTTACCTGGCCATCGCCATCTGCGCCGAGGTGGTCGCCACCACCTCGATGAAGGCACTGGCCGGCTTCAATCGTCCGCTGCCACTGCTGCTGGTGGTGACGGGCTACAGCCTGTCGTTCTGGATGCTCGCGCTGGTGGTACGGACCATCCCGGTAGGCATCGCCTATGCCATCTGGGCCGGGCTCGGCATCGTGCTGGTCAGCGTCGCCGCGGCGGTGCTCTATCGTCAGTACCTGGACCTGCCGGCGGTACTGGGCATGGGGCTGATCATCGCCGGTGTGGTGGTCATCCAGTTGTTCTCCCGCAGTGCAGGCCACTAAGCTGCCGGCGGACTGCAGTTATACTGCGCGACCGTTTACCCAATGAGGTCTGCACATGCCCGAATCCCTCAGCACCGACGTCCTGATCGTTGGCGGCGGCGTCGCCGGCCTTTGGCTGAACGCGCGCCTGCGTCGACTGGGTTTTGCCACCCTGCTGGTCGACAAGGGAGCACTGGGCGGCGGGCAGAGCGTGAAGTCCCAGGGCATCATCCATGGCGGCACCAAGTACGCGCTGAGCGGTGCGCTCACCGGTGCCTCCGAGGCGATTGCGGACATGCCGCGGCGCTGGCGCGAAGCGCTCGAAGGCAAGGGCGAGCTGGACCTCAGCGGCGTGCGTCTGTTGTCCGATGCACACTATCTGTGGTCGCCAGGCACCCTGGCCGGCAACCTCACCAGCTTCTTCGCCAGCAAGGCGGTGCGCTCGCGGGTCGGCCAGGTCAAGGGCGATGAGCTGCCGCCTGCGCTGCAGCATCCACGGTTCAAGGGCAAGGTCTATCGGCTCAGCGAGCTGGTGCTGGACGTGCCCAGCCTGATCGCTCGGCTGGCCGAGCTGGCTGGCGACAGCCTGCTGGCCTGCGAGCGGACCGAACCGCTGCTCGACGACAACGAGCTGGTCGGGTTGCGCGTCGATGGTCGCGAGATCCGCGCCCAGCGCATCGTGTTCAGCGCTGGCGGCGGGACTGCCGAGCTGCTCGCGTCGCTCGGCCTGCAACAACCGGCCATGCAGCGCCGTCCGCTGCACATGGTCATCATCAAGGCGCCCACGCTCAAGCCGCTCTATGCCCATTGCCTGGGCGGCGGCACCAAACCGCGGATCACGGTCACCAGCCATCCGACAGCGGACGGCGAGTGGCTCTGGTATCTCGGCGGCGACCTGGCCGAAGCCGATGGCGTGGCGCGCGACGAAGCCACCCAGATCGCCGCCGCGAAAAAGGAACTGGCCGAACTGGTGCCCTGGATCGACCTGTCCTCCGCGCAATGGGCCACGCTGCGTATCGACCGCGCCGAGCCTGCGCAATCGGCCCTCGCCCGTCCGGACAACGCCTTCCTTGCCGAGCAGGGCCGACTGCTGGTCGGGTGGCCGACCAAGCTGGCGCTGTCCCCCGACTTCTCCGACCGCGTCGAAGCCGCCCTCGCCCGTGACGGCATCCGTCCAGGCCAGCATCCGGCGCTGCCCGAACTGCCACGTCCGCCGCTGACCGGGCCGTTCTGGGAAGGGCTGCTGCCATGAACGCGACGCTGCATGACCTGCACCGCCCACTGGGCAGCACCGGGCTGCGCATTTCGCCACTGGGGTTGGGCACGGTGAAGCTGGGCCGCGATCAAGGGGTGAAGTATCCCAGCGGCTTCGCCATCCCCGACGATGCCCAGGCTCGCCAGCTGCTGACCCTCGCCCGCGAACTGGGTATCAACCTGATCGACACCGCGCCGGCCTACGGCGTCAGCGAGGAACGGCTCGGCCCGTTGCTGGCCGGACAGCGCGAGGATTGGGTGATCGTCAGCAAGGTTGGCGAGGAGTTCGAGAACGGCCAGTCGCGTTTCGACTTTTCTGCCACCCACACGCGCTTCTCGGTGGAGCGCAGCCTCAAGCGTCTGCGTACCGACCGCATCGAGCTGGTGCTGGTGCATTCGGACGGCAACGACCTCGATATCCTGCAGCACACCGAGGTCTACCAGACCCTGGCCGAACTCAAGCGCGAAGGCAAGATCCTCGCCTTCGGCCTGTCCGGCAAGACGGTCGATGGTGGGCTGCTTGCGCTGCAGCAGGGCGACTGCGCGATGGTGACCTACAACCTCAACGAGCAGGCCGAACGACCGGTCCTCGACTACGCTGCTGCACACGGCAAGGGCATCCTGATCAAGAAAGCCCTCGCCAGCGGTCATGCCTGCCTCAAGCCAGGCGACGACCCGGTCCGCCGCAGTTTCGAGCTGCTGTTCGGTCACCCAGGTGTCAGCGGCGCGATCATCGGCACTATCAATCCGCAGCATTTGACGTCTAACGTAGCCACTGCTGCCGCCGTCCTCACGGGCGATTGACCTCGGAGGCGCAGCGTTCCGTTCGCCGTAAGGAGAGCCCGAATGCCTCGCGTTCTGGTACGCAAGAGCCCTGCCGCATTCAAGACCCTGCCGCTCTACGTCGAGGCCGGCCACGACAGCCTGAGCTACCAGAGCCTGGGCCGACCGCTGAATTTCGCCGAGGTCATCGAGCGCCGGCGCCCGGTGGAGGTGGCCGATCCGGGCCGCTTCGCCATCGAGCTGGCGAATCTGGGCGTCTCGGTCCGCCTGACCCTCTGCTGGCAGGGCCGGGAATACTGGGTGCTGGTCCGCCAGCAGCGCCTGGACCGCGGCGACGTGGTGCTCAAGCTGATTTCCGGCTACATCCCGGCACACGAGCTGAACCTGCCATTGCTCACCGCCATCCAGGAAATCGCCGAAGAATGCCTGCTGGAGACGCCCGAAGGCTGGCTGGCCGGGCGCTTCGGCGACACCTGGCTACCCACGCCCTATCAGGCCAGCCTGCACTACCGCGAGGCGGTGCATTTCAAGCTCGCCTCGCAATCTGGCGCCACACGGCCGGTGCAGTGCGGCAACATGGTGCTCATGGAACGGCCACGCGCCTATGTGCACCTGCCGACGGCATCGTTGCAGCTGGTCTACGACATGCGCATGGAACTGCCGAAGGAGGTTCGCCAGCTCAGCCTGTACCATGTCGACGAACGCCTGGAAGCGGACAAGCTGGTGGCGCGCCTGAACCGTAACAGGCCCGACCTCTACCTTGTTCCTCTGTACCAGGGACAACCGCAGGAGCAGCTGCTGCAGTTGCGTGATGGCCAGTTCAGCCCCGTCAATACACGGGGGCTGTGGCTGTCGGAGAGTTTTGCGCCACAGGAGGGCTGGGTGGTGCGCGACGAGCGGGTACGCTGGAAGGACTGGTGGGCAGCCCGGCCAGCCGCCGCGGCGCGCTGAGTAGCCCGATCGCGCGGCACCAGACTGCCGTGGTTCAGCGGGCGCGGATCTTCTCGACGATGGCGGTGGTCGAGCTGTTTTCCACCAGCCCCAGCACCTTCACCACACCGCCGTAGGCCTTGACCAGATCGGCACCGACGACCTGATCGACGCCATAGTCGCCGCCCTTGACCAGCACATCGGGTCGCACCTGGGCCAGCAGGTTTTCCGGCGTGTCCTCGGAAAAGCACACCACCCAATCCACCGCTTCCAGACCGGCCAGCACCGCCATGCGTCGATCCACCGAGTTGATCGGCCGGCCCGGGCCTTTGAGGCGGCTCACCGAGCCATCATCGTTCACCGCCACCACCAGCCGGTCGCCCTGGGCGCGGGCCTGCTCGAGGTAGGTCACATGACCGGCGTGCAGGATGTCGAAACAGCCATTGGTGAAGACGATTTTCTCGCCCTCGGCGCGGGCATCCTCGACCGCGGTGAGCAGCTGTTCGACGGTCATCACGCCACGCTCGGAGCCTTCCTCGCGTTGCACCGCGCGGCGCAGCTCCGGCGCGCTGATGCAGGCGGTGCCCAGCTTGCCGACCACGATACCGGCGGCCAGGTTGGCCAGTGCCACGGCCTGTGGCAGTTCCTCGCCAGCCGCAATCGCAGCGGCCAGGGTTGAAATGACGGTATCGCCGGCACCGGTGACATCGAACACCTCGCGGGCACGGGCCGGCAGGTGCAGCGGCGCATGATCGGGACGCAGCAGGGTCATGCCGTGCTCGCCACGAGTGACCAGCAACGCATCCAGCTCGAGCCGGCTCATCAGCTCGGCACCCTTGCTGACCAACTCGGCCTCGTCGGCACAATGCCCGACGATCGCCTCGAATTCGCCTAGGTTCGGCGTGATCAGCGTCGCGCCGCGATAGATGTCGAAATCCTTGCCCTTGGGGTCGGCCAGCACCGGAATGCCACGGCGCCGCGCCGCCTGGATCAGCGCCTGATGGTTCTTCAGCGCGCCCTTGCCGTAGTCCGACAGCACCAGCACCTTGACCCCGGCCAGCAGCCCTTCCACCTCGGCCAGCAACGCGGCGGGATCGGTGTTGAACGGCTCCTCGAAATCCATGCGCAGCAGTTGCTGATGGCGACTCATCACCCGCAGCTTGACGATGGTGGGCTGGTCATCGATGCACTGGAAATGCGCCTGCACACCGGCAGCCGCGAGGCTGTCAGCCAGGCTCTGACGCGCCTCGTCCTCGCCGGTCACACCCACCAGCGCCGCGGCAGACCCCAACGCTGCGATGTTCAGCGCGACGTTGGCCGCACCGCCTGGGCGATCTTCGATCTGCTCGACCTTCACCACCGGCACCGGTGCCTCGGGCGAAATCCGCGACGTACCGCCATGCCAGTAACGATCGAGCATGACGTCACCGACCACCAGAACGGCGGCTTGGTCGAAACGGGGCATGGACAGCTTCATTGGGGCTCCGATGACTGACAGAAAACGGCGGCGATCATAACATGCGGGCCGCGCTGGTCCGGCCAGCCTGTCAACGCTGCTAGAGCTTGCGCACCCAGAATAGCTCGTGCCTGCGAACGGCCTTGCGGAAAAACTCGTCGTCGCCGGTGGACGGCCAGCGGCGACCGGCGAGCAACCGCTGGATATGCCGACGCAGCCGTTTTTTCAAGGGTAGCGGCACCTGCAAATCGTGCTGCATCGCCAGCGCCATGGCCTTGTTCAGCCGAGCCTCGGAATCCAGCGTCGGGCTCCATAGGCGATCGGCCGGCAGCGGCTCGATGGCGGGTGGCAGAGCGACCCCATTCTCTGCCGGCCCCATCGGCCACCGATCATTGTCGTGCAAGTGATTGGCATAAAGCAGCAGCGTCTCCGGTTTCCACTCGCCCTCCTCGATCGCCTGCCGTACAGCCTGAGTGGCGGCAACATGGTCGGCATGAGGGTCGAGCTCCGGGTGGGGTGTCACCACTACCTCAGGGCGGAAGTGCATCAGCAGCGCACGCAGATCGGCTTGCAGATTTACCCATGTGGGTTGGCCATTCGCATCCCCAGGTAAAGGCACGTGGTTGCGATTGCGCGCACTACGGATGTCTGACTCTCCCGACTCTCGCGAGCCGTAGGCTCGTTCCGGGTCTGCAGCCATAAGCGGTAACTGAAGGCAGTAATAGCCCAACTGTATGCACGACTGCTGTGCGACTCCTCCCCAGAGCGGTACCGCCAGGCTACCCCAAGAGCGCAGTCGTCCCTTCAGCCTTGCTGCGGCAGCACTATCCAGACCGAGTCGACGATAGTTGTCCGCCTCGATTTCTCCCTGAGTCAACGTAACGATGGCGACTTCACGGGCCCGGCTATACACGCCGAAGGCGGCTAGCTCAGCATCGTCCGCATGGGGCGCGATAATCAGAATTCGCCGTTGCGTATAGTCAGGATTGCGCATCACGTGCAGCACAACCTCTGCATCTAGCCGGCAATAGCGGCAATCCAGGCGAAGCGTCCCGGCACGCAGTGCATCTAGCTGTCCCGATAGATTCACGTAGCGACGGCCACGCACGCCCCGCTCGAAATCCTGGCGATCATTGTCGACATATACGCGCGGGTCGCGGAACCGGCCGAGGCAAGTGGCACGCAGCATCACTTCGAGAATCAAGGTATCTGCATCAGGCAGCTCACCCGGAAACTGCAAACCGCCATTCTCGATACGTCCCTCCAGTCGCTGGGCATCGGCGGGGAAATCGTAGCGATAGTCTTCATCCGGATAGTAAAACAGATGATCGGCGAACCAGGCCTCGTGAGCCACCCACCCCAGCACCAGCAAAATGGGTATCCACCAGAAGCTGAACACTACCCCCACTACAAGAAGGGCGGCGAACGCGGTGATCATTACAATGCGCTTGCTACGACGATGTTGACGGAGCAGTTGCTGCTTGCGTGTACTCATCCTTACACCTGATAGACCGGAACGCGGTTGCACCAGCGATCCTTGTACTCGCGATCCGCCCGACCAAAGGAGTAACGCAGCGGTTTGCCCAACGCCCGCGCGCCGGCCCAGGCCGTCTGCGTGTTGACGAAACTGAGCACGCTGCCAGGGCTGAAGTCCCGCTGCACCGGGTCGACACCACCATTGATGTACTCGACGGACACCCACTTCGGCGACTCGACCCGATAGAGAACCTGGATGGCGATCGGCTGCTCGTCGAGAAACACCACCGAGCCGGTCATGAACTCGCGCAGCAGCTCGAACACCTCATGCAGATGCGCCTTGCCCGGCGCCTCGAAATTCCAGCGCCGTTGAAACAACTCGGCGTACATCGCCGCCTGCTCCGCCGCAGAAAAATCGAGCATGGGGCGCAGCGCACCGCCCGCCTCTTCCAGCAAACGCTGTTCGCGGCGCTGGTTGTAACGGAACTTCTTCGAGTACGCCTCCGGTTCGCGCGCCAGCGCCAGACCCTCCGGTTGCTCGCGCAAGGTGCTGATCGCGCCCGCATTGAGCTCTGACACGTAGCGCATGCGCTGGCGGACCGGAATCGCCGCCTGCTCAGCGACGGGCAGAATGATCTCGGCATTGCCCAGATCGAACAGCCCGCGCTTGCCGGTCTTTTTCAATACGTCCTTGGACAGCGCCAGATGGCGCCCCCAGCAGGGAACCGCGGCGATCAACTCGCCCTGCCGCTCCCAGGCCAGATAGCGCACCGGAATACCCGCAAGACCGGCCAAGCGCTCGACGACGGCCGGGTGAGTGGCAACGCTGCCGCCGTAGCGCTGCCAGATCTGCGCATAGGTGTCGGCATCGATCTCGCACCAGCCGCGCTCACGCCAGGTTTTCAGAAACTGCAGCATCAGACGCCCTGCTCGTCCGATACGTCGTCCTGAAACTGCGTCGCATGAAGCCTCGCGTAGGCACCGTTCGCCGCCAGCAGCTCGGCATGGGTGCCACGCTCGACGATGCGGCCCTGCTCCATCACCAGGATCAGATCGGCCTTCTCGATTGTGCTCAGGCGGTGAGCGATGACCAGCGTGGTGCGGCCCTGCATCACATGGTCCAGAGCCCCCTGGATATGCCGCTCGGACTCGGTATCCAGCGCCGATGTCGCTTCGTCAAGAATCAGCACGGGGGCATTCTTGAGTAGTGCACGAGCAATCGCCAGGCGCTGTCGCTGTCCACCGGACAGCAGCACGCCGTTTTCCCCGACCAGCGTCTGATAGCCCTCGGGCATTTGCTCGATGAACTCGTCGGCGTAGGCATCGCGCGCGGCACGGCGGATGTCGTCCAGCGGCGCGCCGGCCAGATCGCCGTAGGCGATGTTGTTCGCCACGGTATCGTTGAACAGGGTCACCTGCTGCGTCACCAGGGCGATATGCCGGCGCAGGTTGCGCAACGTGTAGGACTCGACGTCCGCGCCGTCCAGCAGGATATGGCCGGTCTCATGGTGGTAGAAACGCGGGATCAGATTGGCCAGTGTCGACTTGCCGCTGCCGGACCGACCGACCAGCGCGACCATCTGCCCGGGCTCCACGGTGAAGCTGATGTCGTGCAGCACCGGCTTGTCGCTGCCTGGGTAGACGAAATTGAGGTTGCGCACTTCCAGACGTCCGCTGACCGAGTCGCGCTCCAGCGTGCCAGTGTCGATCTCGGGCTGCTCGTCGAGCTGCTCGAAGATGCTATCAGCGGCGGCCAAACCTTTCTGAATATTGGCGCTGACTTCCGACAGCTGGCGGATCGGCTTGGGCAGTAGGCCGGCAGCGGTAATGTAGGCGACCAGGTCGCCGGCGGTGGCATCACCGCGCAACAGCAGAACCAGGAACATCAATACTGCCATCGCGCTATAGATCAGCAATTGCAGAGTCGGTGTATACANNGTATACACCGCACCTGTCTTGACCATGCGCAGTTGCTTGTCTGTGTTGCTCCGACTGGCATGCAAGAAGCGCCCCTGCTCATAGCGCTCGCCCCCGAAGCTGCGCACCACCCTATATCCCTGGATGGTTTCCGAAGATACATGGGTGACATCCCCCATTGCCACTTGGATCTTTTTGCTCTGCTTGCGGAATTTCTTGCTGGCGCTGTTCACCACCAAAGCGATGACCGGCAAGATCGCCAGCATGACCAGTGTCAACATCCAATTCATCCACAGCAGGTAAGCGAACAGGAAGATCACTGTCAGCCCCTCGCGGATCACCACCTTGATCGCATCGGTCGCAGCACCGGTCACCATGGTCACGTTGAAGGTGATCCGAGAAATCAGATGGCCGGAATTATGCTGATCGTAGTAGCGATTGGGCAGCGTTAGCAGGCTGTTGAACAATTGCACGCGCAGATCGTGTACCAGGCCAAGCGAGACGCGAGCCAGGTAGTAGTTGCCGAGAAACGAGCCGAATCCCTGCCAGGCAGCGATAACCACAATCAACAGAGGCACTGCGTGCAATAAAGGCAGCTCAGCGAGCCAGGGCACACCTGGGAACAATGCAGCATCAGGATTGCTCAATCCGTCAACGAAGTACTTGAGGATCCCCGCCAGCATCGGCTGAGTCGAAGCAAAGATCACGTAGCCGATGATGCTGACCAAGAAATAGCCAATGTAGGGCTTTACATAGGTCAGCAGGCGGAAATAGATCTTGAGGCTGGAGGCTGCCTCCTGCCTGGGAGCTTCTGTCATGACGGATCTCGCCCGCAAAAAGGGGCGGCAATCTTAACACTCCTGCTGGCATGGCCGCGCCCCGCCGAGATCAGGCATCATATGCGGCTCCGCGATCATTGAGGCGCCAATACGTGCTGACGTTTACTCCGCTGCCCGCAGCCATGCTGGACGAGCTGATCATAGGCGCCCGGATACTGGAGCAGGACAGCTTCGGCCCCAAGGTATACCAACTGCGCGACGGCAACATGCTGAAGCTGTTCCGCCGCAAACGCCTGCTATCTTCAGCACTGCTGCGCCCACACTCACGGCGTTTCTGTGCCAATGCGACAGCTCTGCAAGCACTCGGCATTCCGACCCTGCAACCGCTCTATCTCTATCGTCTGGGCGACCCGGCCTGGACTGCCGTGCTCTATCGCCCGTTGCCCGGTGAAACCCTGTCCCAGCTTTTGCGCGAGAACGACCTCTCCTGGATGACGCTACAACCTGAACTAGCACGCTTCATCAACCATCTGCACGCTAGCGGCGTGTACTTCCGCTCTCTGCATCTGGGCAATATCGTCCGCACCCCGAACGGCCAGCTCGGTCTGATCGACATCGCCGATCTGCAGATCCGGCGTCGCCCGTTGAGTGAGAACCTAATCAGGCGCAATCGCGCACATTTCGATAAGTACCTGCGAAAGGAAGGGTTTCCCTTCGATAGCGCATCGCTATGGGCCTGTTGCGACGACATTCGGCCTGAGCAGCGCTGAGGCAACGCGCCCCAGCGACAGCGTCACCCCGGAGCGCCAGCGCGTTGATTGATGATCAGAGCCATCGGCAGCAATATCAGCAGCCAGAGCTCGTCGGGATTGCCGACCAGTTTGCTGCCGTCGAAGTTCAGTACCACCAATGCCGTAAACAGGTAAAGCCCCCAGGGGTCGCGCTGTTGCCAAGCTCGCTGGAGTACCACAACCACCAGCGCAAGGAATATCAGTAAAGACACGAGGCCGCTATAAAGACCGAGCGCCATGTAAATATTGTGCGGATGCTGGATAGGCGCGCCGCCCAGGATTGTTGCCTCGGTGGTGTACTGCATGCCACAACCCAACCACAATCCGCACTCGAACCACTCCCCGGCAAGGATGCGCCACAGCTCAAAACGACCTGCATCGGCGCGCGCGAATAGGCTTGCCACCTCGGGCACCTCGCGCGTGACAAAAAGAGTCAACATGGCAAGCAGCGCACAGACGAAACCCAGCCATAGCAGATAGCGCGCCCGATGCAATGCCAGCCAGCCACCGACCAGACCGCCAATCAGCAGCATGCCAATTAGCCCCGAGCGGCTCTGCAGCACATAGGCCATGCAAAACACAGCCAGCAGCGCGGCAGCGGACAGCTCCAGCCAGCGTCGCTGACTCAGCCAAGTCGGTAGCGCCAAGGCAAAGCAGCACGCCAGCCACATGCTGGTGTAAATGGGGCCGGTCATCCGCCCTGGCAGCCAGAGCACCCGCTCGCCAAAGGCATAGCGACCGGTGAGCCAATAGACCACAGCCGAGCCCAGCACATAGACGCCCAGTATCCAGAATAGTCCGCGAGAGAACAGCGGCATGCGCAGCGGCTCCGGATCCACCAACTGGCTCACCACCAACACGAACAGCACCATATAAAGCACATGCTTGAAATACTGCCCGTCCGCTGACAGCGCGCCAACCACCACAAACCAGGCGCATAGGGCGACCCAAAGCCACAATGCAACAGACTGCTGAATACCGCGCCCCCGGCGCAAGAGCAGCACCCCTAAAGCCGGCAATGCCAGCAGAACGTAATAGACGTTGTTGACCATCTTGCTGGTCGGTAGCAACAGGAAACTTACGATAAACAGCAGTAAAGCAGGAGTGAAATAGCCGAACCGCCCTTCTAATCCCTTCAAGCGCTGTACGACGTTCACAGGATTACTCCACACAGAAAGCCAACTACGAACATTGCTACCAGTCGCAACCGCTCATGCTTCTTGCGCCGCGCCTTCTTGGCGCGCTCCTCCGGGACGCTGACATGGTCGCCGAAACCAGTATGCAGCACGGCATCATTTTCCAAGATCAGCGCATGACGCTGTTCGTTGGCATAAAGCCTCGAAAGCTCCTTCTCGCCAGCATGCTGTGCGTACGGAGCATGTCGCTGGTAGTCGACCAGGCGACGCAGTCCGGGATTGAAAGAGAAGCCCTGCCAGTCTTCTTTTTGCGAACCGACCCGATAGCAAGGAATGCCTTGAATCACTTGGCGCTCGCCCAGATAAACGTATGGGCTGTGAATCGCCAAATCGTGGGCAAAGCTGCGCAACCAGACCTGCAGAGCCTGCGGATCGGCCTCCAGCAACACCCTCGACTCCTCGATAAAGCCCGGCCGGTAGAATGCCCAATCGTCTTCGCAGTGAAATACCCACGGCGTCTCTACGTGCGAATATGCCAAATCGATGGATCGCAGCTGTCCCAGCCGCGGCACATTGACAAAGAACGTGGTGTGCTCGCGCCAGTGGTGGGGGATGCAGGCTTCCACCGCCCTATCACCCGAATCCTCGGTGATGAACACTTCGCGGATCGGCGTTGTATTGAAGGCATCGAAGCTCGCTAACGTCCGAGTAAGCAGGTCGAAGCGCCCGCAACTGGTCACCACCAAAGTGACGTTACTGTCCTTGGAAAAGATCAATATTCAAACCTCTCGAAAACCCTGGGGAGTAATGCTCCAGGTATCCTGTACCGCCAGTGAGGCATCGCCGAGCAGCTCATTTTCGCTATAGGCTGGCCAGGCATCGCACTTCCAGCCAATGAAGTGGAAGTAGGGAAACTCCCGCTCGCCGTCTCGGTCGTTGAGCAGTCTCCCATGCTGCCAAACCCAGCGTCGTGGAAAATCGAAACTACCATCGTGCCAGGCAATCCGACCATTGGGCGTACTGAAGGCTTCGATGAACTCGCTGCAACGCCGCCAAGGATTGCACGCATCAGCCAGCTGTCGCAGCGGCTTCGGCCAACTCTTGTGACGGATGAACAGCCGACTGAACGCCCCTTCGTCGAAAGCGTTGTGCTCGCTGGACGCCAGCTTTGCCTGCCAGCCAGGCACCTGCATGAAGGCTTCACACATCCGAATATTGTTGCGCAGCAGGCACAGATGGCCAGAGATGCGCCGCTCATGGGTAGAGAGTAAATCGACACGCTGCAGCCGCTCGGCGGTGAAATAGCTTCGCAGGTCGCCATACACCAAGTCGATATCGCTGAACCCCCAGAAGTCGAAGCCCACCAACTCGTCGGCATGCACATATCCCAGCGCCGGCTTCAAATCGCAAAGTTTGTAAGGGCTTTGCGGCCGAAAATCGATGCGCAGCCGAGCGGAGACCGTGGTGCAATAGTCGTCAAAACTCATTGCCCGAAAGCGCACGTTGTCTGGCGCATTAGGCGGCGTGCCGCAATCAGTGAAGAACAGCCACTGCACGTCCGGATTGAAACGGCAGCTCTGCAGGAAAAACGGCAGCCAGAATGGCCAGCGGCCGAAATAGGGGATAAGAAATAGCAGACGCGGTGTGGTCATGCTCAGACGCCCAGACGATTACGCAGCCGGCAAAACCAGCCGGGAGTCGGAGCGGACCGCAAGGGAGCCTGCATGGCCTGCACGACTTCGGCGCCGATGCGCGCGAAGCTATAACGCGATTCGGCCAGCATCCGGCCGTTGACGGCAATCCTCGCTGCCCAAGCCGGATCGGCACGCAGTTGCGCCAGCTTGTCACGCAGCTCGACGACCGTCCGGTAGAGCACCAAATTTTCCATGTCGACGAAGCCCAGCGCGCGGTTTTCCTCCTCGCCCTGATCGTAGGCCAGCAGCACGCAGCCACAGGCCATGGCCTCGAAGTTCTTGATCATATACTCGCCCATACCCACGTCAGCGCTGACGAAAAAACGGATGCGGTTGAGGGTGTTGAGATACTCATCTCCGGAATTGGTGCGCGTCACCACCAGATTCTCGACCTTTGCGAGCTCGTCCAGCAGCGCCTTGCGTCCGCTGTAGGCGACGCTTTTCGTGCTGCCAACGAAGCCCAGTTCGATATCGCGTTTGCATCCCAGATCGCGCAGTAAAGCCTGGTCGTAGCCCTTTGGCACAAACACAGCATCTACTCCCTCCTCGCGCAAGCGCTGGGTCACGACCTGTCCGGAGCTGATCACCCGCGCCCAAGGCATCTTGCGGTAATGCGCGGTGAACTTACCGGTGTACTTACAGGGGATGTAGTTTTGGTAAGCGTCGTGCTCGAGGATCACCAAGTTAGGAACGCTACGAATGAAATTCACTTGGCGGATTTCCTGCTTGAAGCGCAGAAAGAACAAAATGCGGTCATAGCGGGCTACATCCACCTGTTCTCGAAAATAACGACGCAGGTTGGCCTGCTCCTCACGTCCCAACCAGCGGATATCGCAATCACAATGCTGCTGAATACCTTCGTAAAGACGATCCAAGATCGCCCGCTGCTCGGCCTGAACCAGAAACAGGACTTTCATCATATTCACCCTTGTAGACGTCGCTCGGCCACCGACAGCTCACGCCAGCCCCGGCGGCTGACTTCGACTTGCCTATAGGACACTCGTCCACGCCCCTGCAGGGTGGCAATGGCACTCAGGAAGGCTTCAGGCTCGTTCAGCGGAAGCTGCCGCAGGACATCGGCGGGAAGCTCCCACCAGGCACTCGCCAACAACGCCTCGATCACGCGCGGTGGATGACGGTAGCGCAGAATGCGCGCCGGCGTCCCAGCGACCACTGCATACGGCGGGACGTTGCGTGTGACCACGGAACGGGCCGCAATCACCGCGCCCGTATCGACCAGAACGCCCTCCATGATCATCGCGTCACGTCCGATCCAGACGTCATGGCCGATCTCAGCTGGCTTGCCGAGCGAGGCATAGTGTAACGACGTCCCGGTGTATTGGAAGGGATGAGCTCAGCGGGTGACCAGCTCTTTCCTGGCCGATCACGACGGCGTTGCCAATCGAGCAGAACCGCCCAATCCGATTGACATTCAATAGTTCTGAGGCGCTGCGTACATAGCTCAAGGCACCTATCTGCAAATGCTCAAAGGCACTTACCACCTCACCAATGGAGGCGCCCTCTTCCAACACCAGCACCGCCTTGCCGGGCAAGGCGTGAATATCGACCGCCAACTTGACACCACGCCGGCGCAACCAACGCCTGCAGCGAGAGGCCTTCAACGCCTTAAACACGATAGATACCCCTGAAAATCCGATTACGACATGGATGTGGGGCGAGGCGCGCATTCATGCAGCGCTGCCGCCTAGCCTGCTAGCAGCCCCAAGCGGATCACCATGGGCAACCGCCAGAAGGAGGCCCGCGCACGGTGGTCGGAAAAACGCTGCAGCGCTTCGGCGATTCGTGGGCCATCCACCGGTTCCGTCGCACTCTGCCTGAGGGCATCCGCCAATGCATGTTCGTCGGCCGGCGCGAATAGCCGTCCGGCGCCATCGACAACTTCTCTACCTCCACCACAATCCGAGCAGATCAACGGAACCCCTGCCGCCATTGCCTCTAGCAGCACCATGCCGAACGGCTCATGATCAGAGCTGAGAGCAAAGACATCGAATGCCTTGAAATAACGACGCCCATACGGCACTTGGCCAAGAAAGCGAACATGCTCGCCCACTCCGAGCTTCGCAGCCAAGGCCTTCAAAGAGGCATCCAGAGGGCCACTCCCCATGACCGCCAACAGACTTTTGGCCGGCAGCTGGGGCAACGCGAGCGCGAAGCCACGGATAAGTGTTGCCTGATCTTTGTCAGGATGCAGACGACCAACGTTGCCGACAATCCAAACGCCTTGAGGCAGCCCCAAGAATGCCCGAGCGCCCTCTCGTGATATCTGTTCGGCCTGCACTGCAGCTATATCGATTCGGTTGTAAAGCGTTTCGATACGCTCGGCAGGCCAGCCTCGCAGACAGGCGCGGATGTCGTCTCGCACGGCATCAGAGACGCCAAGCAGGGTCAGTCGCTTACGATAGAAATTGGCGAACANNCGCCGAATGCATGATGAACACCGATCACCGGCAGCGAGGTGCCGATCAAGGCTACATATATTGGTTTGAAGCGATGAGCGATGCAGAAGGAAAATTTTCGTGTTGCGGCGATCTTACGAATATCGCGAACTGCCCGCAGCTTCAGACCTCGCACGTCACGGCTGCGGTAATCGAGGAAAATGACCTCGTCCGAAGCCGAGCCCTGCACGACTTCTTCGTCCGGCGCGCCGGTGAGATAAACGGTGCAGACCTTGTACGGCGTACCTACGAAAAGCGCGGCGTATTGCCGCGCACAATCGAGAAAGGGCCCGTCATAGCCATGGCAGAACTGCAGGACCCAGCGCTGTACCTGGCCAGCGTTCTGTTCAGACGCCGTCATACCAATCCTTGCCCTCCTTGACCACGAGGATGTCCTCCATGATCAGGTACTGCAGGTCCGAGCCGTAGAACATGTTCAGCGCATCGGTTGGCGAGCAGATCATCGGCTCGCCACGGCGGTTGAGTGAGGTATTCAGCGACACGCCGTTGCCTGTCAGCTTTTCCAGCTCCAGCATCAGGTCATACCAGCGCGGGTTGTGGCGGCGCTCGAGAACCTGGGCGCGGGAGGTACCGTCTTCATGGACCACCTCGCCGACACGCTCCTTCCAGCCTTCGTTGACCTCGAAGGTGAATGTCATGAATGGGCTCGGATGGTCGACCTTGAGCATCTGCGGCGCCACGGTATCGAGCATCGACGGGCAGAAGGGTCTCCAACGCTCGCGGAACTTGATCTGCTCGTTGATGCGGTCGGCGACGCCCGGCACGCTCGGACAGCCAATGATCGAGCGACCGCCCAGCGCACGCGGGCCGAATTCCATGCGCCCCTGGAACCAGGCCACCGGGTTGCCGTCGACCATGATCCTGGCGATGCGCTCGGGGGTGTTGGCGATCTGCTTGAACACTGGCTTGTTCGGATGCCGGGCACAGGCAGCGATGACATCTTCGTTTGAATAAGACGGGCCGAGGTAGACGTGCTCCATCTTCTCTACCGGAACGCCGCGCTGCACCGAAACATAGGCCGCCGCACCGACAGCGGTTCCAGCATCACCGGAGGCCGGCTGGACGAACAGCTCCTTGACCTCCTCGCGGGCGATGATCTTCTGGTTGAGTTTGACGTTGAGCGCACAACCGCCGGCAAAGGCGATCTTGCCGGTCTCGCGGATGATGTCACCGAGGTAGTAGTCCATCATCTCCAGCGCAAGTTTCTCGAACAGCGCCTGCATGCTGGCCGCGTAATGAATGTACGGGTCGTCGGCGATATCGCCTTCGCGCTTGGGCCCCAGCCACTCGATCAGCTTGGGCGAGAAGTAGTAGCCCTTGCCCTTCTCCTTGTAGCGACGGAAGCCGATGACGTTGGCGTATTCGGTATTGATGGTCAGCTCGCCGCTCTCGAAGGTCGCCAGACGCGAGAAATCGTACTTGGCCGCGTCACCGTACGGCGCCATGCCCATGACCTTGAACTCGCCATCGAGCATCTCGAAACCGAGGTATTCGGTGATCGCGCCATACAGCCCGCCCAAGGAGTCCGGGTCGTAGAATTCCTTGATCTTGTGGATCTTGCCGTTTTCACCCCAGCCGAAGAAGGTGGTGGCGTACTCGCCCTTGCCATCGATGCCGAGAATCGCGGTTTTCTCGGTGAAGCCGGAGCAGTGATAGGCGCTGGAGGCATGAGCCAGGTGATGCTCGACCGGTTGGATCTTGACCTTCTTCAGGTCGAAGCCCAGCTGCTGGAGACACCATTCGATGCGTTTCTTGTAGCGGTAATAGCGGCGGTTGCCCATGAGAATGGCATCCAGCGCGCGATCCGGTGCGTACCAGTAACGCTTGGCATAGTGCCAGCGCGCCTTTTCGAAGATGCTGATGGGGGCGAACGGGATCGCCACCACATCGACATCGGACGGTTTGATGCCGGCCTGCTCGAGGCAGAACTTGGCTGACTCGTAGGGCATGCGGTTCTTGGCATGCTTGTCACGCACGAAGCGCTCTTCTTCGACGGCGGCGATCAGCTTGCCGTCGATATACAGGGCGGCGGAAGGATCATGACTGAGGGCGCCGGAAAGGCCGAGAATCGTCAATGCCACGGGAATTGCCTCTTAATCTTCGATGCTGGTGCCGGGCACCGCGGGTAAACGTTGGTCAAGCAGCCGGTACAGGGCGCTGTCGGTCGGCCAGTTGCGCAGGAATCGCGCACGGTCCTTGGCATACGCCCGAGCGAAGCTGGCATCGCTGCCATGCTGCTGCACGGCATCCAGGTCGATTAACGACCAGCGATCATGCTCCCAGAACAGGTTGTGCCCTTTGAGATCACCATGACTGATTCGCTCGCGGATCAGTGCCGCGAACAGCCGGTCCAGGGCAACCAATTCCTGCTCTGGAGGACAGCCATCCAGATACGGCTGAAAACGCGCAATTATATCTTCTCCGCGCAGCAATTCGGTAATCAGCCACGCCGGCCCGCGCATCCACAGCCAGCGGCGCTCGATCACGGCCAGCAAACGAGGAGTGGCGATCCCGAGAAAATCGAGCCGATTACCCTCGACCCAGCTATGCCAGGCGCGGCTCGGCCGCCAGAAGCGCTTCAACCAATGCAGCGGATTCTTGATGTTGTAGCGCTTGATAAGCAGGGCCCGGTCGTCCAGTTCGATACTGGCAACCGTCGCGCTACCGCCGCCCTTTAACAACTTGCCTCGAGCGATGAATTCATTGGGGTCATCGATCACCGCCTGCAGCGCAGCCTGCTCGTCACGCCGAACCACTTGCGCCCTGAACGCCCCGATGCTCGCACTGAACAGGCTGCAGTCCCGCACGACCTTCTTCAAATAGTCACTTAGACGCCAGTCACGGACTTTGTGAACCTGCTTGAGCAACGCCTCCAGCGGCAGGGCGTGCTCGCTATTGGTCAGCAGATAGGGCACCAGCAGCTCTTCGATGAACGGCTCGATCTCTGCCGGTAGCTGAGCGAAGAAGACGCCAAGATTCTCCAACACCCGCTCGCGCGACAGAGGGCGCCCGGGCGTCTCCGCCTTTACACCGCCGCCGTCGACCACGTAGAGCTGACCGTCGACCGTGAGGAAGTTGTCAAGATGCAGATCCGCCTGCCAAAGGCCTTGCGCATGCATCCTAGCGATCAGCTCAAGCGCCTCACCGAGCACGCCACGCTGCCCGTCTGTCAGCACAGGCTCCGCCTCGACGGAGCGCCAGCTCCCCCACAGGCTTTTGGCGGAATCGAGCCAGTCGAATAGCAGCCAGCCACCCTCACCCTCGTGCCAGCCCTGCCCCACCAGCGCAGGTGTTGGCAAATGCTGGTCGGTCAGCAGCTTCGCACCAGCCAGCTCGCGTCGATAATGACGCTGCGCCTTGCCACCCACCATCAGCTTGGCCAGGACCTTGCGACCGTTCCAGCGCGCGCGACCGACATAGCGCTGCCCGGGCAGGATGCGCAGCCACGAGTCGACATGCAGACTTGCCTCACCCGATAGCTCGACGAGCGCAGGGCAGGCTGGCTCGCGCCCGGCGACCGTCAGATCGGCCAATCTCATCAGCGCGCCTCCTTGGCTTTGTGTCGCCGCTGCAACTGCAACAGCCATGGCTCGACCAGGCGAGGATCGTCCAGATAGGCATTCAGCAAGTGCCGCACGCCTTGGTCACCGATGCAGCTTGCACGCCGCACGAGCGGCTCCAGATCCTTGATCCGGTCGCGCCGCCCTAACAACAGAGGTCGGGTTTTTTCCAGGTCGATCAGGCAAGCCTGCCAATGCCCGTCCTGCTCACGGAGAAAGATGTGCTTGGGATAGAAGCAGCCATGCATCTGGCCGGCCTGATGCAGCGTGTGCGCCAGCGCACCGACCGCACCGATGATGGCCTGGCGTCGAGGTTCATTCAGCTCGGGCCATCGTTTCAGCCATCCGTCCAAATCCATCCAACCATCCAATGCGCGGGTCAGGAGAATTGCACGCCTTTCGCTATCAACCTTGCGCTGCCCGAAGAAGCTGGCCTGAAGCGCCGGCACGCCAAGCTGCGCATAACGACGGATATTGCGAAACTCCCGGGCAAAGGTCGGCTCACCGAACGGGTGTGCCAGGGTGCGGGTCAGATGATTGCTCTGCCGCTTGAGGTAGAACGCCGAATCATCGAGCTCCAACCTGAAAACACTGCTCCAGCCGCCGCGTTCGACATTGGGCTCATCCACCGCCGTCAACTGGACCGACCAGAGCGCATCGAAGCTCGCCAAGCCATGGCGCTCGAGCGTTGGACGATCGGCCTGCGCAATGAAATCGTTCATTCCCGCCCCTGAAAATAATTCAGAATCTGCCGGATGCGCGGCTTGTCCTTGTCAACCAGTCGCTTTCGCTGGCAATACTGCAGATAGAACCGCAGGCGCTGGGTTCGGCTGAGCTGGTACTTGGCCACCTTGTCCAGACATGCCAGGTCCTTGACGATACGCCGCTGCAGAAACGGACCATGCCAGAAGGCGCCGGTAGGGCAGTCGATCAGGTACAGACGACGCTGCGGATCGACGAGCAGGTTGCGCCACTTGAGGTCATTGTGGGCGAAGCTTCGGTCGTGCATCGCTCGTGTCGAGCGCGCCAGTTGCAGGCTGACCTCCTGCACCCAACGCGGATCGCGAAGACGGGCATCATGAGTAGTCGCCAGCAAAGCCAGATCATCGGTTTGCTCCAATTCACGCGTAATCAGGGCGCCGCGGAGAAAAGCACCGCCGCGCCGCTCCATGCCATAAGCCACGATCGGCGCCGTGGGGATGCCCCAACGGCGAAAAAGCATCAGGTTCTGCCACTCCGCCTTGACCCGCGGTCGCCCGAGGTAACGCCGCAGGCCTTTGCCCGCACTGGAGTAGCGTTTCACGTAATAGCGCACCCCGTTGCGCTCGACACGAATGACTTCTGAAAGTGGGTCTTTGGTAAGCCGTTCACCTTCCAGCGCGAACACGCTTGCGACACTGCCGAAATCATCATGCAGGTCGGCGTACGCAGGGTCCAGCGTCCAGCCGGCCATCAAAGCGCATCCCCGTAGCGCCGCTTACGATCCAGTAACTTTTCCGCCCTGCGCTGCAGCCACGCCAGCAGGGCAGCCTCGTCGCGCAGGACTTCACGCAGCGGCCGCTGGAAGTAATCGCGCAGAAAGCGCAGCTTGTCGCGGCCGGTCAGGCCAATCTCAAGGGCCGAGAAGTACAGCCCAGCCAGATCCTTGTTGCGCCAGCGACCAGGTGTGTGACTGCGAGTCTGGGCGCGGTGCAGGTCGATCAAGGACAGGCGCAGATCGCTGACCGTCACCGGCCGGTCGGTGTGCAGCAGGAAGTGGCAGATGTAGAAGTCGCGGTGATTGACCCCGGCGCGGTGCATGGTGCCGGCCATGCGGGCGACTTCGGCGATCAGGGCGCGCTTGAGTGCCGGCGGTGGTGGCTGGTCGCGCCAGTTCGCCGAGAAATCCTCGAGGCTGACAGTCGGCGCCAGCTCTTCCGTGATGATGAACGAGTGCTGGCTTGCCGGATTGCCCCCTCGCTCGCCATAGGCCACCGCGGTCATGGTCGGCACGCCGACTTCCTTCAGGCGCTGTATGGCTCGCCATTCCTGCCCGGCGCCAAGCACAGGCGCCTTGGCCGTGAGCAGGTTCTTGGCAATCTCGCCCCAGCCGATGCCGCGATGAATCTTGACGAAGTAACCGCGCCCGGCAACCTCGGTACGCAGCGTGCGGCGACCTTCCAGTTCCCGGTAGACCTGGCCCTGCAGACGCTCGACCTCTTCGAAGGGGTCCTTGCCCTGCCACAGGCTTTCGAACGGCTCGGTCAGCATCAGACGCATGGAGCCCCCAATGACGGCGCCCGCAGGAGACACACGACGTTCATGCGCTTGCTCCGAGAATCACGTCGGCGGCCTTCTGCGGCATCGAGTAGAGATCGGCCGTCTCGGCAAAGGCCAGCGCGTTGCGACTCCAGGCCGAGCGCTGCGCGTCATCGGCGAGCATCTGCGCCAGCATCTGGTCGAGCACCTGCTGCTCGAAGGGGCTGGGTACCACGCGACCGCAATCGGCGTCGGCAATGTAGTGGGCATAGCCGCACACATCGCTGACCAGCACCGGCAGCCCGGCGACCAGCGCCTCGAGCAACACGGTGCCGGTATTTTCGTTATAGGCCGGATGGATCAGCAGATCGGCACCGAGCAGAAAGCGCGGGATGTCGCTGCGCCCCTTGAGAAACTCGACCATGCCGGAAACACCCAGCGCCTTGGCCTGCAGCTTGAACGGCTTGGGATCGTCCTGGCCGATCACCAGCAGCCGGGTGCGCTGGCTCAGTTCGCGCGGCAGCGCAGACAGGGCCTTGAGGCTGCGGTCGACCCCCTTGGTCTTGAAGCCGGAACCGATCTGCACCAGCAGCAGCTCGTCGGGCCGCACTTCGAACTCCTCGCGGAACTCGGCGCGGATCTGCGCGGCATTGGCCGGCGCGCGGCGATCCTGGGCAATGCCCGGCGGCAACAGGTGAAAGCGTTCGGCGGGCGTGCCGTAGTGCTTGACGAACAGCGGCTGCTGCACCTCGGAGATCATCAGGATTTCGGTCTTCGCCTCCGGCGCGAACACTGCGCGCTCGTACTCGGCGAAGTGCTTGTAGCGGCCCCAGCGCCGATAGATCGGGTTGCGCAGCGTCTGCGCCTTGTCCTCGAAGCAAGGGTCGGCGGCGTAGTACACGTCCAGCCCCGGCATCTTGTTGAAGCCGATCACCCGGTCCACCGGCCGCTTGGCCAGATCGGCCTCGACCCAGGCGGTGAAGCGCTCGTTGCGGGTGTGGTTGAACAACGCCTTGACCGGCGCGATCAGCACTTCGAAGCCGTCCGGCACCTCGCCTTCCCAGATCATCGCGTAGACGCGAATGCTGTGCCCGCGACGCTGGCATTCCAGGGCGATACGCATGAAATCGCGCTGCAGACCACCGAATGGAAAGTACTTGTAGAGAATGAAGGCCAGTTGCATCAGACGGACTCCGGGGCCCGCAGCAGGGCTTTCAGTTCGGTGACGACGCGCTCGGGGCGCAGGTCGTCGAAACAGGGCTTGTGCCGGTCACCGCCACCAGCGTTCGGTCCGCTGGCACACAGGTGCACCTGGGAGCGGCCATAGGCACCGACCCGCCCGGGCAAGGTCGGACCATAGAGCGAAATACTCGGCACATCCAGCGCCGCGGCCAGGTGGCCGAGGCCGGTATCCACCGCGACGCAGGCGCGCGCACCGGCGATAACCCGGGCGACACCGGCAAGATTGAGCTTCGGCAGCACCGCGGCGTTGGCTATGCCGCTGACGATGCGTTCGGCACGCGCCTTCTCCTCGGCATTGCCCCACGGCAGGCGGATCGCCCAGCCGAAATCGCTCATGCGCTCGGCCAGCTCGCGCCAGTAGGCTTCCGGCCAGTGCTTGCTCGGCCAGGTGGTGCCGTGCAGAAACAGCAGGTAGGGCTGGTCGCTGGGCGCCGCCATCTGCTCGCGATCGAGCCCGTAGTCGGCGACATCCTGCGGCAGCGGATACGCGAGCGCCTGGGCGAACAGCTGGCGCACCCGCTCCAGCGCATGCTGGTCACGCGGCACTGCGTAGCATCGGTCATAGAAGCGTGCGGCGATGGGCTCACGCGCAGACTTCTGGTCCAGTCCGGCGACCGGAGCCTTGACGTAGCGGGTCAGCCAGGCGCTTTTCAGCAAGCCCTGGGCATCGATCACCAGGTCGTAACGGCCTTCTCGCAGGCGTGCCTTGAAGCGCTGCCATTCACCGTTGCGCAGGGTCTGCAGCGGGTGCTTGCGCCAGCGACGAATCGCTACCGGGATCACCTGAGCCACCGCCGGATGCCAGGCCGGAATCTCGGCGAAGCCCTCCTCCACCACCCAGTCGAACTGGATGCCGGGCAGCGCCCGCTGCGCATCGGTCAGGGCCGGCAGGGTATGCACGACATCGCCCAGCGACGAGGTCTTGACCAGCAGGACCTTCAATCAGCGTACCTCGACCGACTGCGGAACCAGACGATCCAGCGCCTCGATCACCGCGCGCGGCTTCAGCTCGCGCATGCAATTGTTGTGGCCGAAGCGGCAGGTGCGCTCGAAACAGGGACTGCAGTCGAGCCCCAGGCGCACCACTTCGACCTGCTCGGAAAGCGGCGGGGTGAAAGCTGGCGAGGTGGAACCATAGACCGCCGCCAACGGCCGGCCGAGCGCTGCGGAGACATGCATCAGACCGGAGTCGTTGGACACCACGGCATCGGCACAGGACAGCAGATCGATTGCCTCGGCCAGGCTGGTATCTCCGGCCAGGTTCACCGCCTCTTCGCGCAGGCCCGGAATCAACCGCTCGAGGATCTGCTCACCGACCGGGTGATCGTTCTTCGAGCCGAACAGCCAGACCTGCCAGCCGTCCCGGATCTTCAGCTCGGCCACCTTGGCGAAGTGTTCCGCCGGCCAGCGCTTGGATTCGCCGAACTCGGCACCGGGGCACAGCGCCAGCACCGGCCGGTCCAGGCTCAGGCCGAAACGTGCCAGGGCGGCATCGCGAGTCGCGGTGTCGATGCGCAGCGAGGGGTTCGGATACGGCTTGGGCAGCTCGGCGCCCGGCTCGAAGGCCAGCGCCATGAAGCGCTCGATCATCAGCGGGTAGCGCTGCTTGTCGAGCTTGCGCATGTCGTTGAGCAGGCCGAAACGCATCTCGCCGCGCCAGCCCGTGCGCTTGGGGATACCGGCGAAGAACGGCACCAGCGCCGACTTCAGGGAGTTGGGCAGCAGGATCGCCTGCTGGTACTGACCGCGCAGGCTCTGCGCGACCTTGCGCCGGGTCGCCATGTCGAGCACGCCGTGCCCGACCGGAAAGCTCAGGGCCTGGCGTACCTCGGGCATGCGCTCGAGAATCGGCCGGCTCCACTCAGGCGCCAGCACGTCGATCTGGCAGTCGGGATGGCGCTGTTTCAGGCAGACGAACAGCGTCTGCGCCATCACCATGTCGCCAACCCAGCTGGGTCCTACGATCAGTATGTTCATAAGCTCTAAGCCATAAGCTGAGGGGCTGGAAGCGTGGCCGGCAAGCGAGTTGCGTTGCCGGCTTCCAGCACCAGGCTTACTTGACCAGGGTCCGCCATTCGGCGTGGGCATCAGCCTTGCCGGTGACCAGATCGAAGTAGGCTTTCTGCAGCTTCTCGGTGATCGGGCCGCGACGGCCGATACCGATGGCGCGGCCGTCCACTTCGCGGATCGGCGNNTTCTCGACCACCTCCAGGCCGTGCTCGGCGGCCAGGGTCAGCACGGTGCCGCGGGTGATGCCGTTCAGGCAGGCGGTGACTTCCGGGGTGTAGATCACGCCATCCTTGATGATGAAGATGTTCTCGCCCGAGCCCTCGGCCACATAGCCTTCGGGGTCCAGCATCAGCGCTTCGTCGGCGCCGCCGGAAATGGCTTCCTGCAGGGCCAGCATCGAGTTGATGTAGGCACCGTTGGACTTGGCGCGGGTCATGGTGATGTTGACGTGGTGACGGGTGAAGGAACTGGTGCGCACCTTGATGCCCAGCTCAAGCGCCTCGTCGCCCATGTAGGCGCCCCAATGCCAGGCCGCGACGATCACGTGCACTTTCAGGCCGCTGGCGCGCAGGCCCATGCCTTCGCTTCCGTAGAACACCATCGGGCGGATGTAGGCGCTTTCCAGGTTGTTCTCGCGCACTGCGGCGCGGGTCGCCTCGTTGATCTCTTCCTTCGAGTACGGCATCGGCATATTCATGATGTGCGCCGAATCGAACAGGCGGTCGGTGTGCGCCTGCAGGCGGAAAATCGCCGTGCCGTCCGGGGTATTGTAGGCGCGAACACCTTCGAACACGCCCATGCCGTAGTGCAGGGTATGGGTCAGCACGTGGGTGGTCGCATCGCGCCACTGCACCAGTTCGCCGTCATACCAGATGACGCCATCACGATCGGCCATCGACATCTTGCCAGCTCCTCAGAATTCGATATTGCTCGGTAGCCCGACGCGGGCTCAGCTGAGCCCCAGCTCGCGCCAGATCCGCATGACTGCGCGACGCTCGTCGTGGAATTGATCCCCACTCACCACTCCGGGCTGCTTCTGCAGTGATTGCCGGTGGGCCGCGGCACGGTACGCCTTGTAGGCATCCTGCAGCAGCCGCACCTCATCGCCGGTCATCAACCCGGCCTGCTCCAACCCATCGAGAATGCGGATGTTATCGGTATAGCGCAGCAGTTCGGGATGCTGGTGCGACCACGCCAAAGCCGCGTATTGCACCATAAATTCGATATCCACGATACCACCGGCGTCCTGCTTGAGATTGAACTCGGCAGCGGCGTCGAAGGCCTGCTCGGCGGTTCCCGCATGCGTCACGCGGGTGCCGAGGTTGTCACGCATCTTCGCGCGCATCTCGCTGACCTCGCGGCGCAGCGCCTCGAGATCGCGTTCGCGACCCAGCACACCGGCGCGCACCCGTTCGAAGTCGGCCGTCAGCTGCGGGCAGCCGACCAGCACCCGCGCGCGTACCAACGCCTGGTGTTCCCAGGTCCAGGCCTCCTGGCTCTGGTAGCGCTCGAAGGCGCCCAGCGAGCTGACCAGCAGCCCGGAAGCGCCGGACGGGCGCAGCCGCATGTCCACTTCATAGAGCTGGCCGGAGGTGGTCTGGGTGGTGAGCAGATGGATGATGCGCTGACCCAGGCGAGTGAAGAACTGCGCGGTATCGATGGGCTTGGCGCCATTGGTCTCGGCGGCGGGGTCGCCGTCGTGGATGAACACCAGATCCAGATCCGAACCATGCCCGAGTTCGATGCCACCGACCTTGCCGTAACCGACGATGACGAACGCCGGATCGCAGAGCGTGCCATCGCTGCGCTGTGGCTGGCCATGACGCGCGACGGTGTGGCGCCAGGCGAGGGTCAACACTTCCTGCAGGATCGCCTCCGCCAGCCAGGTCAGGTAGTCGCTGACCTTCATCAACGGCAGCGTCCCGGCGATTTCCGAAGCGGCAACCCGCAGCCGGTGCGCCAGCTTGAAATGCCGCAGCGCCTCCATCTGCTGCTCGAGGTCATCTTCGGGAATGCGCATCAGCCGTTCGCGCAGTTCAGCCGCCAGTTCCGGCGCCAGCGGCGGGCTGTACAGACGACCGGCGTTGAGCAGCTCGTCAAGCAACAGCGGGAAGCGTGCAATCTGCTCGGCGATCCACGGGCTCGCCGCGCAGAGCTCGAGCAAGCGCTGCAGCGCCCCGGGATTTTCAGTCAGCAGGACCAGGTAGGCCGAACGCCGGGCGACCGCTTCCACCAGCGGCAGTACGCGTTCGAGCACCAGATCCGGATCGTCCTGCTCGACGGCCTGCGCCAGCAGCCGTGGAATGAAGGCATCCAGACGCTCGCGGCCGAGACGCTGCATGGTGCGTACCTGGCTGGCGTTGCGCAGCGCGGCGAGCCGCTGACAGGCGCCCTGGCCATCACGGAAACCGGCCTCGGACAGCTGGCGGCAGGCGAATTCCTCGTCCCAGTCCTGCTCCCACAGCGGTAGCCATTCGCCGCCGACCAGCGTCTCGCCCTCGGCATTCTCGTCCTCATCCGGGTCGGCGATGACCTGGCGGAAATGCCAGTCGATGCGCCCGCGCCAGTACAGCAGTTGCTCATGGAAGGCCGCCCAACCGTCGAAGCCGAGCATGAAGGCCACCCGCGCACAGTCCACCTCGTTGTCCGGCAGCATTTGCGTCTGACGGTCGGCGATCGCCTGCAGCGCATGCTCGGTATAGCGCAGGAATTCATAGCCTTCGCGCAGTTCGGCCACTGCCGCGGCCGGCAGATAACCCTGCCCCTCCAGGGTGGCCAGCACACCGAGCAACGGACGCTGCTGCAGGCTGAGATCGCGCCCTCCGTGGATCAGCTGAAAGGCCTGGGCGATGAACTCGACCTCGCGGATGCCACCGGCACCCAGCTTGATGTTCGAAGCCATGCCCTTGCGCCGCACTTCCTGCTGGATCAGCTGCTTCATGGTGCGCAGCGCCTCGATGGCGGAGAAGTCCAGGTAACGCCGGTAGACGAAGGGTCGCAGCATCTCCAGCAGCTCCTTGCCGGCCTGCTGGTCGCCGCCGATGACCCGCGCCTTGATCATGGCGTAGCGCTCCCA